>Ga0209183_1000133_pt1 | contig 34522 bp, 38 predicted proteins | sample LHCtaG_2_FD_184120 | JGI IMG/M metagenome (GOLD analysis project Ga0209183, IMG submission 184120) | Hot spring microbial communities from Little Hot Creek, USA to study Microbial Dark Matter (Phase II) - LHC4sed_replicate (SPAdes)... | ecosystem: Environmental > Aquatic > Thermal springs > Hot... | reverse complement strand
ACAGGATTCATAGATATAGCTAAGAGTTTAGGACTGAATAGGAATGATATTGATGGATTAACAGGACTAGCTGGACTACTAGTATACATTAAGTCAGCATCTTACCGAAAATCTATTAAGTATCTTGGCATATATAAGGCTAAGGGTAGAGATGCTTGGAAGATAAAGAAGTATAGTCGTAGAGCTCAGAGATATCTAATAATGCTTACAAATACTATTCTATAGAAGAATGGAGAGTGTCGTCTGCCAAGATATAGAGATCTCAGGAAGATTCTGAAGGCAGTAATTGAATCGAGAAAGCGAATGAGGTTCGCCGAGAGAGGAGCTGGAGTATAAGCTCTAGCTATGCTCGTATGTCAAGATTTATAGCTCTCGGCGAGCCTAAGAGGCTTGAATTGAGAGCCGAATGGCTTTATTTATGAGCGCTAGGGCTACTAAACCAGCTCCTCCTTCAATCTTTTAAAGCCATTGGAAGTCTACCTTACCTATCATCCTTAAGCTGTCCAGTAAACCCTCTGCATATGCAATTGATGCTAAAGCATTAAATAATTCTCCAGAAGACCAGAATCTCTCAGCATCTTCTATATAGCTTGAAGTAATCTCTAGTATTTTTTGAAGCTCTCTACTAGGTTCTTTAACTTTCAAACTGTTGACCACACATCTAGTCTTCGTAATGTATCTCCATACCCTCTCCTTCTCATATCCTAGAGGTTTATGTCTTTTAACAATTTCTTCATCTATATTGTATAATTTTGTTAATGCTTCAACTTCCATGAAATGTAGTTCTCCTAGAAAGATGAGGGCGTGAGGTGGCGGAGGATAACTTTCAAGTATCAATTCTCTAACTGTGGTTACTTTGACTAATTCTTCCTTAAGACCTATTCTAGCAAGACCTATTGCTAATGTATCTTCTCCTACTATTCCTTGCCGGAGTAAGTCTTCAGCTTCTAGTAGTTTTCTTAATGCTTCTGGTATAGTTAAACCTCCATCTGCCGTATCTAGAAGCACTAATGTGTGTAGACCTCTCTCTAGATTCTCCTTAATTATTCTATATGTTTCTCTAGGGTCTCCGACCCTAGCTAGGGTGGTGGTTCTCCCAAATTTGTAAGCCTGGAGACCCGTAATACTAACTCCAGCAGAATATATTGATATTCCATGAATTATCTTGTATGGAATCTTTCTCTTAGCTGCTTCAACTAGTAATGATATGTGGGTTGTCGCAATAAGCGGGTCTCCTGGAACCAGTATAGCGATACTTGTTTCACTAGCTTCTTTCAAGATTATCTCTAGATTATCTTCAAGGTCTCTCCTAGCTGCTAACCTGAGCCTTCCATAAAATTCCTTCATAAGCCAATTCATTAGATCTTTAGAGATAAAACCTGTATAGGTATCAAGATAAACAGTGTAACAATTCTTTATTTCCTCAGCTGCTTTAAAGCTCATATAATCGAGAGAGCCTAAACCTAGACCAACAAGATATAAAACCATGATTCGACCAAAATATGCCTAGTTAAACAATAATTTATAGAATTTCTATGTTAAAACTTGACTTTAAGTGTCGACACTACCAGAGATGTGTTTAAATTCTGTAGATAACGATGATATTTAGTGAAAGCTGTAGTTCTTGCAGCTGGGCTAGGTAAAAGGCTTAGACCTCTCACGAATACTAGGCCTAAGCATCTTCTACCAGTTTGTGGAAAACCAATCATAGAAAGGGTTCTAGAAGCTCTCCTACTAAATGGGATTAATGATGCCGGTATAGTAGTCTCCTATATGTCTGATTTAATCATTAAAGATGTGAATAGTCTCGAACTCGATATGAAGATTGAATGGATTTATCAGAGGGAACCCCTAGGAACGGCTGATGCCCTTAGAGTTTGCGAGAAATTTCTAGAAAGTGAAGATTACTTCATAGTTGTTTATGGTGATATAACTTTAAACAGCTACGTCTTAAGAGACTTAATTAAGTTTTACAGGGAGAATAAATGTGATGGAGTAATTGAAGGAGTATACGTAGAAGATACTCTAAGATTTGGTAGAATAATTTCTAGAGACGGCATACTAGAAAAGATTGAAGAAAAATCTATGGGTGGGCCTGGAGTAGTGAATTCTGGTTTGTATATCCTCCCATATGAGGCTCTCAAAGCTTCTAAAGAGATTAAACCATCGAGGAGGGGTGAATATGAGTTGACGGATGTCTTAAACATTTTAGTTTCCAGAGATTACAGGATGCTCGTGCATACTTCTCAACATGATTGGTGGATAGATATAGGTTCTCCGGCAGATTACTTAAATGCAAACATTAAGAAATTCGTAGAAGAGTATGGTGTTAGTGTAGTATGCAATTCTAAGATCGATGAAACGATAATCATAAAGCCTCCTTCACTGATCCTTGAAGATGTTGAGATAGATAGAGACACGATAATAGGGCGTAATGCATTCATAATGAAGAATGTCAGGGTCAGCTCTAACACTGTGGTAGAAAATTCTATCTTACTCGAAGGATGCTCCATAGGAAGGGGTTCGATCCTAAGAAATGTTATTGTCGGAGAGCATGCAAGGATTGGTGAAAAAGTATATGTTGAAGGTAGTAAAGAAGTATTAATTATTCCCCCAAATACCGCTATCGAGGATAATACTCTTATTAAGAATCTATAGTTTAAGATTGGAATCGTTCTTCGAGGATTGCATGTGCAATTAATCTTGCTAATCTAAGTGGCTCAGGTATTCTCCCAAATAAAGTGTATTTATTTACTAGATTGAGAGCTGCTTCTACATCTACTCCAACTACCCTGAGATAGATCTTAAAACCATTCTTATTAACTACCTCAGTTCTAGGCCCATTCTCTTCATATATTCTAGCTCTCTCACCCCAATCTTCTGGGAAATACTTCATAAAATATTCTCTGAGACCAGCTGATGGATAGTAAGTTAGACAGATTGATGGTAAATTTGTTTCTTTGTAGAGTTTGTTTAAGTCTATTACGTTAAACCAGCTTATAATACATCCGTTAATCATTAATGCGGAAACATCATCTCTATTAAGTTTACGATACATTTTAAGAATAGAATCAGTCACATCCATTCCACCCACTCTGCATCTTCCTAAGACTACTCCATCAACTATAAAGTCGCTTCTCATTACAACTCCAGCTAATACAGCATCTTGACTAGAACCTTTCCTAAAGCTTTCAGCCAAACCTAATACTCTAATTCCTTTCTTCTCTAAGCTAAGCCTCAAAACCCTCAAACAATACTTATTGAAGCATATTATAATTGTTTAAGAAGTTTAGAGTAATTTAAGGATACGATTCTAGGATTGAATTGAGCTCCATCTTCTAAGTTTATTAAACATATTCTACATTCATATTTCTTCTTAATGCAAGTATTGGTTTACCAGCAGAGACCTTCGCCATCTCAATCAACTTAGATTTATCCCTCTCGCTAATTCTTGAACTATACTTACATTCGATCAGGAGAATAGAGCCACTCTTTAAAGCGATTAAGTCTAAAGGCTTGCTTCCAGCAACTCTTAATGTTAGCCAGCCTCTAGATTCTAGTGGCCTTCTAACCTGCCCTTCAAACTTTCTACCTTTCTGATAACTTAATATAGCGCTCTTCCTCTTAGGATTATCATCTCAAGATAAATCTATTCTCATAAAAATTCATCGTATGTTAATTATTTATTTTCTTTATCACAATTCCCTGATTACTCCATGCAAGCGGAGATGTAGCCTTCCTTCTACATTTAGAAGTTTGCCTACAACAACGTATTCAGAGTTTTTCTTTAAAGATATCAGCTCATTGGTCATCTCAATTAGGTATTACTGCACGCCATTTCTCATTAACTAAAACCTCAATCTTACCGGAACAGATTTCTTCAACAAGTATCTTTAATTTTCTTAATCCTTCACCTAACCTCCTTGATCTTTCAAGCTTACGTCTCTCAATAGTATAAATCCTCCCATCTTCTTCATATAATCTCTGAGGCTTTAACAGTTTCTTCAAAGATCTATTAATTTCGCTAACATCATATCCATCGCAACTTAACTCTTCAAGGAGGGATCTTCTAAGAAGACCCTTATCCACCTGATTTTAGAATTCTCTTATAAATTATCCTAGAAAATTTCAATAAACTGACCCTAGACTTAACACTGGTAGAAGCAGCTTCTCTAAATTTCTTAATGTAACGAGGTACTTTTAGAGTTTCTTTTAGTTATTAATATTATACATCTATACATCTCCAAGCCCTTACTCGACCAATTCTTCTTTGAATGAATCTTATCTTGGATGATATTGACTCCTAAAATATGACTAAGCTACATTATGGGATGTCTAAGCCCTCTTCACCGATACTTGTAGATAAGAGAGTATGTATTGAGCCCTCTCTGGATCTCTTTAGTATTTGTGATTGCTTTCTCCTACTCATATAGATGGGGTTTTTATTTTTTTCCCTCTGTCTAACGAATATCTCTGCCTTAAAATTTCAAGCTTTTAAAATATTTATTGTAGGCTCAGTTGTATCTCTATATTGTGTTGAGACGATAACTCTGCTATGAGGTTCCAGGTTGAACTGCTTATCTTGTTCTTCAATTAATACTTGAATTTTAAAATGCTCTTCAAATTCTCCTCCAAGTATATTCATTAAACCTTGAAATCTAGAATCTTTCATCAACCTTCTATGAGACTTCTTCTCGGATGCTATCTAGCTCATTAAGAATCTCTTAGGCTTATAAGCTCCTTGAGATAGTAGAAGCTCTAATGCATGTAGTAGGATTAGAGCTGTATCCTGAGTGAGTGGTAGATTCCAAGATAAACCTCTAACATGTTAGTTCTTCTCAGACTTAATCTTTTCATGGAGGGCTCCCCAACCTTCAGTAAGTCTTTTCTAGAAACTTTTTTGTAATAATTCTTAATTAAGTCAGCTTCTCCAAGCTCTCTTAAGAATCTTCAAGCATTTCTTTAATTAATTTAACATATCTTTCATAGCTCTTGGGGCTCTAACATCCTATACTCTACCTTGACCTTGTAGATGTATGGAGAAAAATCTTCATCGTAGTCTGAGCAGTAGGCTATATTCTCAACAAAAAGATTCTCTACCATCTCTCTAACTCTATCTATGCTTCCTCCTGGAGAAGCTGTTATTGCGAGTATGCAGGTATCCTTGCAATGGCTAACATAGTGTTGAGCATATTTGTATATGCATAGCCCTTCTTAGCTCTGTGAGCTTCGTCAAATATCAGTAGACTGAAAATCTTCTAGCCTTAATCCATTCTCTAGATCGCTCTACCATAATCTCCTCTCTTCAGGATTTGTTTCACCAGTTAAAACTTTTAATTGCTGTGGGTCCATGTTTAGGAGCCAGATAAATCTTTCTCTATGCTGATTTACCAGAGGCTTGGGGGGCCATGTCTAGAATCCTACTATTTGGCTGACTATGTAGATGGTATTCAGAGAGGTAACAGCTATTATTGTTTTCTTTAAAGCTGTAGGTAAGATAACTAAATTATTCTTTCCAATAGAGTGTTCGACTATCTTCACCTGGTACTCTCTAACCTCGACCTTCTCTTTCTTGAGGAGAATATTGTTTAAGATAATTGAATGATCAATATCTTCTCAGACGTCGTTTACACCCAGCTCACTTTGGATTTCATCGCTACTATTATCCTCTCAACTTGAGTATCTCCTTTCTCATAACTTCCTAGTCGAAGATTAACTTTATACACGCTACTAACTGTTATCTAATCTAGATAAAAAATATTCTAGACTACGGTGAAAATGGGGATTCAGAATTTCTTGCTTGCTCTTATCTTATTAAGTATCTCTTGAGCTTTATCAAGCCTTACAGTCTTTTCTTTAACCATTTCTTCTGCTACAAGGTCTATTTCATCACCTATTGCTCCAGCCATAACAGCAATATTTTTTGCATGGAGCGACATGTGGCCAGCCTGTATTCCTTCAGCAGCTAAGGCTCTAAGTGCTGCGAGATTCTGGACTAAGCCTACCGCACCAATTACTTCTGCTAGTTCTTGGGCTGTTTTTACACCTAGTATTTTTAACGAGATCCTAGCTATAGGGTGGGTTTTAGTTGCTCCACCAACTATACCTACAGCTAAAGGCATCTCTAGAGACCCGTATAGATAATCTCCATCAGTTTCCCATCTACTTAGAGGTCGGTATCTTCCATCTCTAGATGCATATGCATGAGCTCCTGCCTCCACCGCTCTCCAATCATTTCCAGTAGCTATTACTACAGCATCAACTCCATTCATTATCCCCTTATTATGCGTTGCAGCTCTATATGGGTCAACGTCAGCGAAAGCCCAAGCCTCCATTATTCCTTCTGCAACATCTCTTCCTCCTACAGCTTCTACAGGCATTTTTGTCCATGCTCTAACAATTCTTCTATCAGCTAGATTTGATATTATTCTTAGCCTAAAAGATCCACCTGCTATCGAGGCGAGGCGTGGTGCAACTGCTTCAGCCATAGTATTCACTGCGTTCGCTCCCATAGCATCTCTAACATCTACTATTAAATGAGCTATAAGCAGAACTCCAGCTTTACTTTCCACTATTCTTACCTCAAGATCTCTTGCTCCTCCTCCAAGCTTTACTAGTACTGGGTCACATTGATTAGCTAATTCTAGAATCTCGTCTTTCCTCTTGAGTATTTCAAGTCTCCCTATTGAAGGTTGAGGAACTTTAACTAGCTGTACCTGACCTATCATTAATGGTCCAGTACTTGATGTGTATACTCCTCCCCCCTCTCTAGTCATTCTAGCAGCATTGGATGCAGCAGCTACTACCGATGGTTCTTCGATAACCATTGGTATAAGATAGTCTTTATGGTTTATGAGGAAGTTTACAGCTATGCCAAGCGGTAGCTGGTAAGTTGAGACTACATTCTCTATCATTCTATTAGCTGTTCCTATATCTAATGCCCCATACTTCTTTAGTAGATCGATTTCTTCATTACTTAAACCTGCAAACTCCGATACGACCTTCAATCTTTCTTCGATACTTAACTTATAGAAACCTGATATCCTAGAGCTTCTTCCACTCAATTTTCTCTACTTATGCTCTAAATTCTTATCTTTTATGTTTTTTCAGTATGAATATGTCGTCTGACGTATACCTAACAGGGAAATACTTAAGAGAGACTCAATACGTATTTTACCCCAGATTATGTTAGGAGGCTCGGTTTTTGGCTAAAGAAGAATTATTAAGAAAAGCTCAGATTCCTGCACAGCTTGCTATGAAGTATCATCCATTCTATAGAGGCAAGATCCAAGTTACATTAAAGGTTCCAGTTAGGAGTTATGATGATTTTGCAATCTGGTATACCCCGGGAGTTGCTGAGCCATGTAAAGCAATCAAGAATAACGTCGACTTAGTTTTTGAATATACCAATAGAGCTAATACTGTTGCTGTGGTGAGTGATGGAACAAGAGTTTTAGGTTTAGGTGATATTGGGCCTGAAGCAGGCCTCCCTGTAATGGAGGGTAAGGCATTATTATTCAAGTACTTGGGCGGTGTAGATGCTTTCCCAATTGTTTTAAACGTGAAGGATCCGGAAGAGATTGTTAAGGTAGTTAAAGCTCTTGAACCAAGCTTCGGTGGAATAAATCTAGAAGATATTGAGAAGCCAAAATGCTTCTATATCTTAGAGAGATTAAGGAAGGAGATGAATATCCCTGTATGGCATGATGACCAGCAGGGTACAGCTACGGTAACACTTGCAGCTTTAATAAATGCTTTAAAGATCGTTGGTAAGAAGATAAATGATGTGGTTGTAGCTATGATTGGAGCGGGAGCCGCTAACGTTGCTATTGCGAGACTAATCATCTCGGCTGGAGTAGACCCCGGAAAGATGAGGATCGTTGATACCAAGGGATTACTGTATGCAGAGAGAGAAGACGTTGATAAACTACAATTTAGTGATCCATGGAAGTATGATTTAGCAGTAAAGACTAACCGTGATAGAATCGTGGGAGGTATTCCAGAAGCATTGAAAGAAGCCGACGTAGTCATAGCAATGTCTAAGCCTGGACCTGGAGTAATAAGGAAGGAGTGGGTTCAAGCAATGGCTGATAACGCTATTGTCTTCGCATGCGCTAACCCTATACCTGAGATATGGCCTTGGGAAGCCAAAGAAGCTGGTGCAAAGATAGTAGCGACTGGCAGATCTGACTTCCCAAACCAGGTAAATAATTCCCTAGGTTTTCCAGGAATATTTAGAGGAGCATTAGATGTTAGAGCGAAAACTATCACGGATGAGATGTGTATTGCAGCTGCAAGCGAGCTAGCTAGAATAGCAGAAGAAAAAAGCTTATCGGAAGATTACATTATACCTACAATGGAGGATTGGGAGGTATATCCTAGGGAGGCCACTGCAGTTGGTATGAAAGCGATAGAGCTAGGTATAGCAAGGGTTAAGATGAGTGAAGATGAACTCTATGAAAAAGCTTATAATACCATAAAGAGTGCAAGAGAACTAGTACACATGATGATGAGAGACGGATTCATCCCGCCTGCGCCAGACTAGCTGGTGAAATTATTAAGATAAACATGGTCAAGATAATCCTGTAAATTAAGCTATTTTTGTAGATCCTCAGGATGTTTGACAGTATAAGTTTATCTTCTGCTTTAACCTGTAGTTTTTAGTATGTCAGAAGAGCTAGGAGAATTGGTTAGGGTAGTAGAAGTCGAACCTATAAAAGAGGGAATAATAATTATTGAGGGCTTCCCTGACGTCGGTTTGGTTGGAACCATTGCAGCTTCATTCTTAACCGATAAGCTCCAAATGAGGGAAGTAGGCTATGTAGAATCAGATGCTCTACCTCCAATAATATCTGTAAAGAATGGAAAAGTTTTAGATCTGATTAGATTATACAGTGGAGACAACATAGTTGTAATCTTATCTGAGATACCCATACCTTTACCAATCGTTAGACCTTTAAGCCAGAAGATAATTGAATGGGCTATATCTAAGAAAGCTAGAATGATAGTTAGTTTGACGGGGATGCCCGAACCTGGAAGATTAAATATTGATGTACCGAAAGTATACGTTCTTGGAAGCAATGATAGGATCTCAAAAGATGCATTAAGAATCGATGGTGTTGAGGCTTTCACGGATGGTTATATCACTGGAGTTAAAGGAATGATCCTAAGAGAAAGTATAAGGAAGGATTTTAATGCGCTGCTTATCTTATCACAAGCACATTTTAATTATCCTGACCCCGGGTCTGCTGCTGAGGTATTGAAATACCTGTCAAAACTCTTATCAATAAGTATAGATATAAAGCCGCTACTTGAGAGTGCAGAAGAATTAAAGTTAAGGCTTAGAGATCTAATGCGTAGGACTAGCCAAGCTATGCAGGATGTACAGAAATCTCGTGAACTAGAACTTCCTGCAGTATACCTTTAGGAGGTGTATGGTATGGCTTATAGAAGAGCTCTCTGGAAAATAATGCTAGATGAGTTTAAGAGGATAGAACAAGAATTAAGAAACCTCGAAGAAGAATTCTATATGAGAATTAAAGGATTGGAAGCTATGAGAGGATGTATAACACCGCTCCATAATGTTTACGAATCTGGGGATGAATTGATAGTTACAGCTGATATGCCTGGAACGGATAAGGAAGAGATAGACCTCACCGTTGGAGAAGACTACTTGAAGATTGAGGCGCCATGTCGTTCACCCGCTAGAAAAATAAGAGAAGGTAAATACATGCTGCATGTAAGACTACCAGTAGAGATTGAGCCAGAGAGTGTGAGAGCAAGGTACAAGGATGGAGTACTAGAAGTAATTGCAAAGAAGAAGATCAGGGGGATTAAGATTAAGGTAGAGTAAGAGCTAGAAGATCAGGGTCGAGAAGAAGATCTCTGCTATTTGTTTAGGTTATACTAGGTCGGCAATCTCACCGCGGCTGGCTCAATAGACTTGACAAGACTGCTTTCCAAGCTTTCAAGATGTTCTCTCTATTATATCCTCCACCACCCAGTACCAATAACCTACCATTACATTTCTCCTCAGACATTTTATGAAGTCTAGATGTAGCATATTCGTGAACTCTCTCACTATACATTAACCCTGTTAATGGATCTCCAGCTAATCCATCAGCTCCCGCTTGCAATATTATAAACTCAGGGTTAAACTTATCTATGAATTCTTCAACCTTCTCCCATGCTTCTATGAATTCTTCGTCTCCTGCTCCAGGCATTAATGGAATATTCAGCTTAGTCCCCTCAGCTTCGCCTCCGCCTCTCTCATGACTGAAACCCGTCCCAGGATATAGTGTTCTACCATCTTGGTGTATATCCGCTATTATAACATTCTTATCGAAGTAGTAATCGTAGAAAACTCCATCTCCATGATGTGCGTCAATATCAACATACAATACTTGCTTAAGCTTAACTATTTCAGTTAGGTATTTAATTGCTACAGATGCATCGTTAAAGATGCAGAAGCCTCCAGCTCTATCTCTTCTAGCATGATGTAGTCCACCTACAGGATTAAAACCATGGTCTATTATGCCTTGAATTATCATTCTCACAAGCTTTAATGTTGAGCCAACTACATAGAGTGATGCTTCATAGCACCCCTTGAAAGCAGGTGTATCTCCATAGTCTAGATATCCATAACTAGCTTCTGACTTCTTCTTAACAAAGTTGACGTAATCTAGGTCATGGTATAGTAGGACCTCATCTTCACTAGCTAACTCGGGCTTAACAGCAATTAATTGCTGATAATAATTCTTTAAGAACTCAGGTAAAACTTCATTGTAGAATCTCTGGACTCTATCAGACCTGAATGGATGAAATTCTGGAAAAGAGTATAGTAGAGCTTCTTCACCATAAATAACTCCAACTCTACACTTCATGCTCATACCCACACTGGGTAGGATACTTTACAACGTTTATAAATCCTATCTTCTAACATCCCCCAGATTCTGATAATGAATGTAGAGGTATAAATTAATATGCCTCTACTATAATGGTAATACATAATGAAGATCATAGTCTTCGAGGATGACGTATACGCAAACCTTCTCCCAATAACCTATACGAGAGCAACATTCGAATTAAGGACCGGTATTAAGACAGTTTTAGAAAACATAATTGAGAAGCTGAGACCTGAGAAGATCATAGTCTCAGCGAGGAAGCATCTCAGGAGGGTCTTGGAAGAAAGATATCCGGAGGTTAGAGTAGAGGAGGGAATATTAGATGATGTACTAGTTGTTAATGGTCTCCTCTACATTGGTAGAAAAGAATTAAAAATGATAAAGAATCTACTATCTGAAGGACGAGATAAAGCTTTAGTTGCTGGAAAAAGATTGGTTGCCGCTAAGCTATCGAGTGAAAATCTACGAGAGAGAAGCTTGGAGACAATCTATGACGTAGAATCTCTGATAAAATATCCAGAGATCGAATATGCTGAAGACCTTAGATTAATTTCATATCCCTGGGATATTATCAAATATTTCCCAGAAATACTTAAAGAAGAACTATCAGATTATAAAGAGTCATCTTCTAACATTAATAATGGAGTGCACGTCAGAGGTGACGAGAAACTCATCTATACAGATGATAGATCATCTATTGAGCCGGGCACTGTTATAGATGTTAGAAACGGCCCAGTATACATTGGGAGGAATGTAGAGATTGAGTCACCTTCAAGAATAATTGGTCCATGCTATATCGGTGATAACAGCATGATATTTGGAGCTAGGGTCGAATCATCTATAATTGGTGAAGAATGTAGAATTGGAGGAGAAGTTGCATATTCAATAATCCATAAATACTCTAATAAGAGGCACTTTGGCTTCTTAGGGCACTCATATGTAGGTGAATGGGTTAATCTTGGAGCGGGATTCACAAATAGTAATCTTAAGAATACGTATGGAGAAGTAAGAATGAACATACGTGGACAGAATATCAGTACGGGGAATACTTTCCTCGGATGCTTTATAGGAGATCATGTTAGAGCAAGTATTGGAACACTAGTCTATACAGCTAAGAAGATAGGCGTTGCATCACATGTTCATGGGATTATATCTGAAGATGTACCATCATTTACATTCTACGCTAAGAGCCTTGGAATGGAATTAATAGAGCTGGATATAGAAAGTGTATTGAAGTCGGTGAGAAGGATGATGGCTAGGAGGGGTGTATCATTAAAACCTGCAGAAGAAGAATTATTAAGGAAGGTCTATGAAGAGACTAGTAGTGAAAGAAGCTTAGTAGGGGTTAGAAAAGGAGAAATAAATTTTAAAAGGGACTAATTATCATAGTGAAAATATATTACTCTCCTATAAACATTGTTATATGAGATATGAAGTCTCTACATGATGAAAAAGACTTAGAGATACTAAGGATTCTCCAAGAAAATGGTCGAGCATCATACTCTGAAATAGCTAAAAAACTAGGGTTAAGCGAAGCTGCAGTATATACCAGGATCCAGAAATTAATGAAACATGGCCTCATAAAGAAGATCCAAGCAGTAGTTGATTCTGAGAAAATCGGATTTAATCTTACAGCTATTGTAGCAGTAAAAGCTCAACCCAGCAAGTATGAATACCTTTTAAAAGAGTTGTCTGAAATACCTGAGATAGTTGAGATATATGATGTCACAGGAGACTATTATTGTTTACTAAAGCTGAGACTACAGAATAGGGAAGCACTTGCAAAGCTACTTGATAGAATTGGAGCAATGGATGGCGTAATCTCTACTGATACAAGAATAGTTCTAAGAACAATAAAGGAATCATATAGTCTACCAATATAGAAATTATTCTTAACAAGCTACTAGATGCCGAAACCATGCGACTACAGAAGCCTATATTAGGTTAAGTCTTACTAAATTCTTATACAATTCAAGTAGATCCTCAGCGATATAATCTGGTCTATTTTGAGAGGGAGCTCTCTCTACGGCATCTCTAGTTGTGGCCCCTGAGAGAAGGAGGGCGGTATCAGCTCCAATAACCTTTCCTGCGAGAATATCTGTCTCAAGCCGGTCACCTACAACTAATATTTCACTAGGGGTAACACGCACCTTCTGCAGAGCTAGCTCCATCATTATTTTAGAAGGTTTACCTATCACAATAGGTTCTTTAAGGGTGGCTTCTCTTATTGCTGCTACTATAGACCCTGCACCTGGATCTAGTCCATCTTCTGTAGGAATGGTTCGATCTACATTTGTAGCTATGAATATAGCACCATTCATTATTGCTCTGGAACCTGCTCTCAATTTTATGTAATTAAAGTTTCTGTCCAAACCTACAACGACATATTCTGCTAACCTCCAATCTTCAGCCTCTAAAACCTTATGATTCATTCTTCTACAGTACTCCTTGAATCCATTTTCTGTAATAGGGAGAATGTTGCTCGGCCCTGAATTCGCAAGTATGTAGTGAGACGCTGCTTCACCTGAAGTTAAGAATTCTTCAGGAACTGATTCTATACCCATTACTCTGAGTTTTTCAGCATAGTCTTCAGAAGTCATTGTTGAATTATTTGTAAGAAAAAGTATTTTCACGTCTCTTTCTCTAAACCCTCTTAATGCTTCTCTTACTCCAGCTATTATCTGGTTTCCTCTATAAATACATCCATCAAGGTCTAGAAATATACTACGATAACGTTTCATCCTTCTCCAACGAAGCTTCCAACATATTAATATAAAAACATGAGAGAAGTAATTAGACGGCTTCCTTATTTCATAGATTAAAAAGAGGGTGAAAAATTCAAAACCTTATATTCCTATCAAGGATTCAGGTTAATTAGCTTATATTTTAAATTCCACGTTTGACAAAATATCTTGAATGAGTTCAGCGTACAGAAGGCTTATAAGAAAGATTACGATTGAAAATCTGTGGATATATGTATTAAGCTTGCTACGAGATGGGCCACTATATGGTTATGAAGTAAGAGATAAGATTTTCAAAAGGTTTGGTTTTAGACCGGGAAAGATTACATGTTACATTGTATTGTATAAGCTTGAGAAAGAGAACTTGATATTTTCTAAGCAGGTTGACGGGAAAAGTAAGGGTGCTCCAAGAAGATACTACTTCATTACTGAAAAAGGGTTGAAAGAAGTTGAGAAAGCTAAGAAGTTCCTTATTGAGCTTACTGGAGCGCTATAACTATTTCATGGACATGAAATAGTTATATACCGGGGGAGACAACTAATAAACATGCCGAAGGTAAAAGTTGCAATAATAGGTGTTGGAAATTGTGCTTCTGCACTCGTTCAAGGAGTATACTATTATAAAGATGCAGATGAAAATACGTTTATTCCAGGTCTAATGCATGTTAAACTAGGGCCATACCATGTTGGAGATATAGAATTCGTGGCCGCCTTTGATATAGATAAAAACAAAGTTGGAAAAGACTTGTCTGAGGCGATCTTTGCTCCACCTAATTGTACATTAAAATTTGCCGATGTCCCAAGGCTGGGCGTCGAAGTTTCTCGCGGCATGACTCATGACAGCTTGGGTAAATATCTATCCCAAGTTATAGAGAAGCATCCCTCACCGACAGTAGATGTTGCTGATGCATTAAAGAGCAGTGGAGCAGATGTCGTAGTAAATTTTCTACCAGTTGGGAGTGAGTCTGCAACTAAATGGTACGTAGAGCAGGTTCTAGACGCTAGAGCTGCATTCGTTAATGGTATACCAGTATTCATTGCTAGAGAGCCTAGATGGCAGGAGATTTTCACTAAGCGTGGTGTACCTATTATAGGAGATGATGTTAAGAGCCAAGTCGGAGCAACTATACTTCATAGATACCTAGCGAAACTATTTCTCGATAGAGGTGTCAAGATAGAGAGGACCTATCAATTAAACTTTGGAGGAAATACAGATTTCTTGAATATGCTCGAAAGAGAAAGACTTACCTCCAAGAAGATATCTAAGACTGATGCTGTAAGAAGCTTAATACCATACAATATCCCTGATGAATGCATCCATATTGGACCAAGCGATTATGTTCCATGGCTAACAGATAGAAAATGGGCTTACATAAGACTTGAGGGTACCGCGTTTGGAGGAGCGCCACTGTCCATAGAAGCCAAGCTAGAAGTATGGGATAGCCCAAACTCTGCAGGAGTAGTTCTAGATGCGGTTAGATGTGCTAAGATTGGGAAGGATAGGGGGGTGGCTGGACCATTGATAAGTCCCTCGGCATACTTTATGAAGTCTCCACCAATACAGTATCCAGATGAGGTGGCTAGAGAGATGGTTGAAGAATTTATACAAGGTAAGAGGGAGAGGTAAGAGATCTAAAATCCCGCCAGTTAATAATAACGGTTTACCCGTGAAAAATTTTAGGTCGATACAGCTAGCTATCCACGGTATATAGGAGGTTGCATAATCTATTATATGAGACTTTCTTCAAGAAGATTTCCAGAGAAGATTCCTTCAAGGCATCCATTACCTCATATATCCATTTATCATCTAGAGTTCCAGCAAGCCTATAAGCTTCCTCAAAGGATATTGCTGGATCTTCAAAACTCGGGTAGACCTGGTATAGCTGTATACAAGCAAACACCAAGAATCTAAGTGTCTGCATACCTACACCTCTGTGAGATAGCAATTCCTCAAAATCTCTTGGTTGCTTGTTGTAGAGAGATTGGAGATAAACCCATTTTATACTAGGTATATCCAGCTCGATTTTTCTATTGGGTTCCTCAAGGTCTGTCAATCTTAATTGTACGCTTTTAGAGAAGGCTTCATGTAGTCTTCTCAGTTTCTTGAAGTCATGTGTTACTAGCTCGACACAAGCCTTCCTAGCTTCTTCACTCTTCATACTAGTCATGTCTATCACGATCTTCTCTCTATGAGCAGATATTATGCCCGTATGAGGCTCTTCTACAAAACTCTTTAATTTAATAGATGCCCAATGGTATCTCCTAACCAGACCTTCTAAAACTTTTATACCCTGCTGGATAATGGTCCATTCGCCATCTTTCGAGAATACCATTAAGTGGAAGTACAATGGGAAGCCATCTTGTATTGCTACATTATCTACTTTTGCAACCATTCTACTTGCATACTTAAGTTCTCCTAATCTTTCTGAGCTGAAACCGAACTCTCTCCCGATAATATCTAGCTCTGCTGGCACCCTATACCCTTCTACCCTCTTTCCTCCAACTACTGCTAAGCCAATCTCAGGTTTAATAATATTTTTAAAGATGGCTGCCATTATGGTTGTAGCTCCACCTTCAAGTTCATCAAGAAACGATGCTACAGCTAGAGCATCGAAGAAAACGGGTGAAGATAAACCTTTAAGAAACCTCTTTGCCCCATGTAAGCTAAGATATGATTCTACCAGAGCTGTCAAGATCTTCTCAGCCCTTTCAAAATACCACTTCGACTTATAAGTGTAGTGAATCTCGAGGTCTCTGAGGCCACTACGATACATCCATTATCTAACTAGACTAGAACAATTAATTCTTTACTTTTTTAGAATGCTCGAGTTATACGTTGGAATCACATACATTATATCTAGTAGCCTAGAAAATGGGGGAGAATGCTTCTCTGGTTTTCCTACTTCTAACTATACTTCTTCTGATCATTAAGTATAGAAGGATTACATAACTTAAAATGGTTGAGACTTGGAATACGAAAAAGAAGAAGATTGGTTGAACTATTTGGGATTGGGTGAGCTGATATAACGTTAGAGATAGCGTTATAAGAGATAATGTTATGCAGGCTATTATCCAGGAAGCTAAGTCTTCATCCATGTTTATTCCACGGTTTGCTCAATAGGTTTAAGCAGCTCATTGACAGGTACGTCTACATACGTGCCATCAGGTTTTCTCCTTCTTATTATTATTGGTAGTACACCTGCCTCAAGCTCCCTCTTAGCTATATCTATCGGTGTATCTCCAGACTTAACCTCAACCAATGGGAAGGCACCCAATGATAATTGTAAAGCTCTACCTCCAACTATCCTCGCTACCTCGTATTTTGTTAATGGTCTTCTATAATATTCATCTTCCATATATCCTCTACTTCTAGTGTTAGGATGTGAGGATGCTAATTTAAAAATCTTAAACTAATCCCAAACATAGGTTTATCAGAGAGGTTTGACCAATAGTTTCTACTTAACAATATTCTTATCGATCAATAGTAGATCGTTAAGCTGGACTTCTAGCTTAAGGTCTAATATTCTAGGAGGCATTAGCATGGTTGAGCTGAGTTAGACGTCTATTAATAAGGACTAGAAGACTCAGAGCTGTAATTGGAAAACTTATTAAGAGAAGTAGTAACGAATGGAAAAATCACTACGAACCTATTCACAGCAAATATAAAAAATAAAAATTGGGATATTATGTATTTGATTTAGTCTTCTCCGAATTCAGATTCTTCTTTCTCTGTCTCCTTCTCTTTTCCAGGTTTCTTCTCTTCTAGCTTAGATGCTGCTATTATGTCATCGATCTTAAGTATCATGGATGCAGCTTCAACGGCAGATTTTATTATCTGCTTTTTAACTAATGCAGGCTCCAAGACTTCGAGTTTCCACATATCATCAATCCTACCTTTAAAGACGTTTACTCCAGCCCATTTCTCCCCTTCCTTATGATTAGCTCTAAGATTTACGAGTATCTCAATCGGGTCCATCCCAGCATTCTCTGCTAACTGGCTTGGAACTATCTCTAGAGCTTCAGCGAATTTCTCTACTGCAAGCTGCTCTTTTCCTGCTAATGTCTTAGCATAATCTCTTAGCCCTAATGATACTTCTATTTCAGGCGCTCCACCACCAGCTACTATCTTACCTTCTACAACTACGTCTTTGACTACGTTTAATGCATCTTTGAGAGACCGTTCAGCTTCATCTACTATTCTCTTTGTTCCACCTCTTATGAGTATTGTTATTGATTTAGGATTCTCGCATCCTTCAACGAAAACCATTTTATCTTCTCCGACTCTTCTCTCCTCCACCAGTCTTGCTTTACCAAGGTCTTTCTCACTTAGCTCTTCTATCCTAGTAACTACTCTACCACCCGTTGCTTTAGCTAATTTATCCATGTCTGACTTCTTTATTCTCCTAACAGCCATTATTCCTTTTCTAGCTAGGAAGTGCTGAGCCATATCGTCTATACCTTTCTGGCATAGAACAACATTTGCACCTGTAGCTGCGACCTTCTCCACCATTTCTTTAAGCATTTCTTCTTCCTGTTTCATGAATGCCCTCATCTGTTCTGGGCTCTCAATATTGAGTTTAGCATCAAACTCTGTCTTCTCTATCTCTAGTGAGGCATCAAGTATCGCAATCCTTGCATTGTGGACTATCTTAGGCATTCCTGGGTGGACTACTTCTTTATCTAGTACTATTCCTTCGATGAGCCTAGTATCTCTCAGCGATCCACCTTCTTTCTTCTCTATTTTCACGTCATCTAGATCGACTTTCCACTTGCCATCTTCTACTTCAGCTACTTTCAATATTGCTTCAACGGCTATTTCTGCAAGATAGTCTGCTTCTTCACCTACTAATTTACTAATCATAGCTGTTTTAGCTATCTTCTTTAATACTTCTCTATCATTTGGACTTACAGGGACTGCTATTTTATCATAGAGTTCCAATGCTTTAGTTGCTGCTTTCTTGTATCCTTCTATTATCAAGCTTGGATGAACTTCTTTCTCAATTAATTCTTCAGCTTTTGCTAGTAGTTCTCCAGCCAATACTACTGCTGTCGTCGTCCCATCTCCAACTTCTGCGTCTTGAGCTTTAGCTACTTCTACTAGCATCTTAGCTACAGGATGTTCTACATCCATCTCTTTAAGTATAGTTGCACCATCATTAGTTATAACAACGTCTCCAAAGCTGTCAACTAGCATCTTATCCATACCCCTAGGGCCTAGCGAAGACTTCATTGTTTCAGAGATAATCTTCGCAACAGTAATGTTTGATAGTTGGGCTTCTCTACCTCTAGATCTAGTCGTACCCTCTCTTAAGACTATTACAGGAATCCCACCTGCTGCAGAAGGTGCCGCAGCCATATAATATCCCTCCAACTAGTACTTTCTGGAGAAAATAGTTTTTCAACCATGCTATAAGCCTTCTCTAGATAGATTTAAATAGAGTTGGGAGCGGAGCGTATCAACAGAAGTCTTTTACACTCTCAAGCCTGGGGGAAGCCTTCTTTAGCTCGCTACAATGTAATGTGATGGTAAGGCCCTAAACATCGCCGCGGTTGTCCGTCCCCCCAACCAAACGATTATAGGAGCTTCGAAGAGTATACAGTAGGCAGTCTTTCTAGGATGCCAGTCAAGCATATCTATCTACTTTAATAAGCTCTATCTACATGATTTTACCGAGCCATGGATATATTGACTCTGATATTAGTTTCTATCCCATCCGGGATCTTAGGGGCGATAGCCGGCTTAGGTGGCGGGGTAATACTAGTACCTGTCCTAGTCATGATGGGTGTACCTATAAAGTATGCCATTACTTCAAGCATGGTGGCTGTTATCGCGACTTCTAGCGGCTCAGCTGCAGCATATGTTAGAAGGAAGCTTACGAATATTAGAGTGGCCATGTTTCTTGAGGTATTCACTATTACAGGAGCTATTATTGGAGCGATACTCACAGTATATATTCCTCCAAAACCCCTATACTTTATCTTTGGATTGTTTCTAACAGCATCCCTAATATCTATGAGAAAGAGGATATCAGAAGAGCTACCAATCGTTGAGAAACAAGATAGGATATCATCATGGTTGAGGCTTGAAGGTGACTATTTTGATGAGAATTTAGGCATGATTGTTCGATACAAACTCACGAATGCTCTCCTGGGAGGGGTTGGTATGGTTTTTGCTGGTTTAGCTGGGGGGATGCTTGGTATAGGTGCAGGTGTATTCAAAGTATCTGTGTTCGAGCTTATTCTTAAGATGCCTTCGAAGCCCTCATCATCTACAAGCAACTTCATAATCGGTATGACAGCATTGGCTGGAGCAAGCGTTTATCTATTCTCAGGGCTAATTCAAGCATACTTTGTCGCTCCAATCGTTACCGGAATGTTAATAGGTTCTATGATCGGGGCTAGAATCTTGAACAAGCTAAGTAATAGAACTGTAAGGATAATCTTCATTATGATCCTCCTTTACGCCGTCATCCAGATGTTGTACAGAGGGGTAACGGTATGAGAAATAATGCTTCACTTGAGAAGATGATAAGCTACATCCTAGTCACAGGAGTCTTAGCTAGCATAATACTAAGTTTTCTCGGTTTAATACTCTACTATCTTGAAAACAGGCTATGTTTAGAGATATCATTTAATGAGCAATCTACTCTACTACTGGGCAGATTTTTTATTCAAGCTAATCGAGTAAATTCTTATACTCTTCTATCAGCTAGTATACTGATTGTCCTGTTTACACCCTACGTTAGAGTTTTCACCTCAATGATTTATTTTATGAAAATTAAAGATTACAAGTATGTAATCTTAACTTTTACCGTATTCATCGCATTAACTATCATGTTCCTAGTCCACTAGGTTAAATCAGAAATCTAAATCTTTGACTACCCTTCGATTAAACATTAAAGATTTATTTTATTGACGGTACAGTATTCCTTGAGAAGGTTGGAGCTTGCAGGTATCGTAGGTAAAGCCAATGTTGGTAAGAGTACCCTATTCTCCTCTATGACTCTTGCTCCAGTAGAGATTGGAAATTATCCTTTCACAACTATTAAACCTAATAGAGGTGTTACCTATCTAAGGATAGACTGTGTATGCAGAGAGCTTAATGTTAGAGATAACCCGAGGAATAGTAGATGCATTAATGGCGATAGATTTATTCCGATCGAGTTGATAGACTGCCCAGGAATAATTAGAGGAGCCCATAAAGGTAGGGGTCTCGGTCTAAAATTCCTAGATGAGATCAGGCAGGCCTCAGCATTAATAGTTGTAGTTGATGCTGCTGGAGCAACAGACTCTGATGGAAATCCCGTAGAGCCAGGTTCTGGGGAACCATTAGAAGATGTAAAGATCGTAGAAGAAGAAATCTCTCACTGGGTTACGGAGATACTATATGGTGATTGGCCAAGAATATGTAGAATCGTAGAGAATAGATTCGGTGAGCTTGAAGAAGAATTAGGGAAGAAGCTTTCAGGACTAGGAATAGAAGTTGAGTCTATAAGAGAGGTTATCAGAGAAGTTGGGCTAAATCCTCATCGTCCATCTCAGTGGAGTAGAGAGAACATATACAGCTTTTCTTCAATGTTAATAAAGAGAGAGAAACCAATAATTGTTGCAGCAAATAAGATCGATATGAAAGAAGCTAAGAAGGGCGTAGAGAAATTAAAAAATGCTGGATACGACGTTATACCTGTATCTGCTGAAGCGGAGAGGATTCTAAGACTAGCTTCAGAGAAAGGTTTAATCAGATATCTACCAGGAGACAGGGAATTCAAGATAATAGATGAATCAAAGCTTACAAATGCTCAGAAGAAAGCTCTTGAGAAGATCTATGAATCAGTCTTCAAACCCTGGGGGTCAACAGGAGTACAAGAATTAATCAATACAGCATACTTTAATCTACTTGGATATATTCCTGTATATCCTGTTGAAGACCCTGAGAAACTCACAGACCATGATGGGAATGTCTTACCAGATGTCTATCTCGTCCGTAAAGGGTCTAAGCCTAGAGACCTAGCATACAAGATACATACAGAGCTAGGAAAGACATTTCTATATGCAATAGACGCTAAAAGAAAGATTAGAGTTGGAGAAGAATATGAACTAAAGTGGGGAGACGTGATCTCAATAGTTTCAGCCACTAGCTCATAGCTCTTAAAATCCTCACGGTCTACTGTTACATGACAGGATGGTTACTCAATCCTCCCACCCTTAGCTTCAACCCCTGTAAACGCCTTGCTCCGTAAAAGGCAGTTAAACATATAGCGAGTCTAGTGAAAAAATATATGAAGTTCATCTTATTAATTATTGAGAAAAGTTTCCACAATACTAGATATATTGCTTGGTAAGATATACTGCTACGAGTGGAGCTAGTAGCCAGGCTAGGAATTTTATACTCAGAAAGAATTGGCTTATTTGGATGTTTAACGATAATGATGCTCCAATTAGAGATGCTATAAAAATACTCGACATACTTACAGGGATCGCTAACGCACTGCATGTGGAAAGAGTTATCGAGATAGCTATGACCGGTATTATGAATGAGTCAAAAGTAATCAGCCTGTGGGGGTTCATCTTCCATCCTTCAAGCATCAGTCCACCAAACATAGAAATAGCTGTAAAAATCACGGAGTATCTAACTTAGTGATATCTGAGGCTACCAAGCCGCTTATAAATAATGAACTGTTATTCTAGGTGAAAGGAAGGCTGATAAAAAAACATAACACATATGTTAAGAATGAACTCAATATTCTCCATACCACTATACAATACTGGAAGCTTTACCTATGTCTTTGAGCGATAATCTCGAAAAGGGTGTCAGAAGCATCTTCAGCCGAGTCGCATATATTATCTAGTATGTCTATCATCTCGTTAACTTACATTACATCTAGTACCTTAAATCTATCAGCTTCTCTAAAGATGCTCTTAACAATCAGCGTCTCCAATTCCTCTGCTTCTTCTATATCTTCAATTTCTTGAAGTATCGGTTTAGCTTTCTCCACGTTCTGCTTTGAGATTCTAAAAATTCAAGTAGTTTCTCAGATGCTTTAATGCATGATCGAATGTATTCATCCATCTCCGGAATGGAGAACGTAAGTATAGTAAGTCCTAGCTTGGTGTGGTTATTATTAATTGTTTAACCGGGTCTTTAATATAATCTGCAATATTGTCAATTTCTTCTACTAGGTTTAGTGAGTCTTCTTTAATATGTGTGAAATAGGTTCCCTTACAAAGTACCTCAGATGTTATCCTTCTCATGTTATCTGCTTCAGTTTCTAGAGTGTCTATATTGTTATATATGTTACTGATGTCTCCAGGTCTTCCTTTCTTTATAGGGTTGGAAACATTCACAGATACTTTACCGTTTCCACTGTCTTCTCAATGTATTACTCAATAGAATACATGATCTTTTTCTCTCTTCCATAGAACAATCCACTTAACCCATTGAACATGCGGTAAAAATCTATCTAGTAAACAATTAACTTAACTTTTACATATTTCCTGATTTGATGACGGCATTCTATAAAGACCTTGTTTCCTCCTTACTTAGTTAGGATTGATTTTACTAGTGCTGCTCTAATATAGACTCCATTCTCAGCTTGTGTAAAGTATTTTGCTTGAGGGAGAGAATCAACATCTTGCGATAATTCATCAACCCTCGGTAGAGGATGCATTATGATTGGTATATTCCTAAATTTCCTTAACAGATTTACCGTTAATTTGTAGCTTCCTTTCAGTCTTTCATATTCGGATGGGTCTGAGAAACGTTCCTTCTGAAGCCTAGTCACATACAATACATCTAGTTCTTCTATAACTTCTTCAACTCTCTCAACCATCCTCCATTCTACTAATTTATCTATCTTCTCTAGTACTTCTCTACGTATCTGTAATTCTTTAGGTGCAATATAATATATTTTGATGTTATCATACTTGGAGATAGCGTAGCTTAGACTACTTGGGGTTCTACCATATTTAAGATCCCCCATAATACCCAAATTTATACCATCTGTCCTCTTTAACTCTCTCCAAATAGTATACAAGTCGAGTAAAGCTTGAGTTGGATGCTCATTCCATCCATCACCTGCATTGATTATAGGTGTAGAAGCAATCTCAGCAGCCTTCCTTGCAGAGCCTGGTTCTCTATGTCTCAGAACTATTATATCAGGCTTGTATCCATCAACCATTCTAACAGTATCCTCAAAGCTTTCACCTTTAGCTATACTCGCTGCTTGCTCCAACCCAAAATCTATGACTAATCCTCCAAGCCTCGTCATAGCAAATTGGAAGCTCAGCCTAGTCCTCGTACTAGGTTCAAGGAATACTGTTACCATTACCTTATCTTTACAATAATCTAGAATCCTCTTCTTGCTCAATTCTTCTCTAATCTTTTCTGCTTCGTAGAATAGGTAATCCATAGTCTCTCTATCAAAATCTAATGCTGAGACAACATCTCTATTGTATAGTTTAATCAATTCCTACATCACCTCTGAGAGTATGCTTATCATTTATTCTTTAGTATTTCGTTAAGGCTTAAGCTTGCTTCCAACTTGAAGAAATAATAATATAGTGAGTTACCATACTTTTCTAATTCAGCTAGATATCTCTGTACCAATTCGTTTGTTAATTTTTCATATTTTTCTGTTGAGCCTACATCATACCAGAAAGCATCTACAATATATGATTTAACGAGTCTCCCACTTTTAATTAAGTAAGGTATAAAGTCTGACATTATGTCTAGTTTGTTTTCTCTAAAGCTAATCTATCTAGTTCAGCTATGATCTTGGAATTTATCACCAGTATCCCTATGCTTACATATAGGTCTATAGATGGTTTTTCTATGAAGGAGACTACTCTATCATGTACAACTTCTGCTACACCAACAGGTAACTCTTATTTCGAGATAATGCTATAGTAGCATCGGTATCCTCTTCTTCATGTTTCTCGATTATGTTGATTAAGCTAATATTTGGAGGTATATCACCATAATGAATCAAGACTGTATCTTTACCTTTGAGGTATTCTCTCCTATACAGGTTCAATAGCGATCCTCATGTCCCTCTCAGCTCTGGAGTATCGTATACGTATCTGATAGTTACACCGTGTCTTTCACCTTCTCCAAAATAGTTTATGATCTGCTCAGCCTTATACCCAACCAAGATGATTATATCATTTAGCTGAGCCTTCTTCATATTGAGTATAACATATTCGAGTAATGGCTTCTGCTTAGGACCTACAGAAGCTATACATTTTGAAGGTATATCCAACTATATGGGTCTTTAACTCTCTGGCCCATCAGTAAGCTTACGAATGTATTTATCACTTTATTACCAAGCCTATGGAGTATGCCTGTCTTTATAGCCATCGATTAGTCTTCTACTAAGAGTCTTTATTGCTCTCTCATATGATTTAATGTCTCCTATATCCCACCATTCTCCGTCTAATATGTATCCATACATTGGGGTCTTCTTGTATAACCATTGGATAAAGTCTCCCAGCCTATCTCTTCCACCACCTCCACCGAGATATTCTTCGATCATCTCAAAGACTTGCCTAGGAAAGATGTAGATTCCTGTACTAACTAGTGTTGAGGCAGGTCTTTCAGGCTTCTCCACGAAATCTACTATCCTAGCTTCATCATCTATCTGGACTACACCATATAGTTTTGCAAGCTCAGCATCTCTAACATCATATAATGCAATAATTGGTTTTCGAGAATATTTCTTAATCATAGGTCTCAGGGAGCCTGTGAACAAGTTGTCTCCCGCAACTACTAATACATCATTTTCTAGCTGTTGGGATAATCTAGATAATGCTTTAACTGCGCCAAGCTTCTCTTCTTCTGAGCGGGATTCTTCAACTATAACCTCTATCCTAGTATCCATATGAGCCCTAGCCCACTCCTTAAAGTCATGCTCAAACTTCAGGTTCGTTAAAATGATTATGCGCTCTACGCATTCCAACCCATCCAGCTTCTCCATAATATACTCTATCACGGGTTTACCACATACCGATAAAAGAGGTTTAGGAATATTCAATGTTATAGGCCACATCCTCTTACCATAGCCACCAGCCAAGATTACTACATCAAACCTCAAGACTCTCCACTCCTAGAGTTTTTCCATAATTCACGCTTCCGTAGAACATTATTAATATACTGCTCTCTTATATATTGTATGGTCGAGTCTTGAGAAAGTGTTAGGATAAACATCTCATCCACTCTTCATACTGGTGGTTTGATAATATAACATGAATAGGTTTAAGAATAGTTTAAGACTCTCTATCCCTTGTAGATGGTCTTTTATGCCAAGCTTGTGGTAAAATGCTATTGCTCTCTCCTTCAAGCATTTAAAGAACCTCTCAACCTTGTTTCTCATAATGATGGTTTGATACTCATAATCCAACCCAAACTCATCTATACCATGGCCTTCTATCAACCTATTACATTAGACTTGTTTGTACATAGCTTAAGAACCCTCTTAGGGAAGATGAAGATGTTTAAACAACTCCTACCATAAGATGCTTCTGAAGCCAGCAACTCCTTTGAATCAACATCTACAGCAGATCATACATACACCCAGACACCTTTAACATAAAGCTTAGCCCCATCTAAGCTTTAGTGGATGTAACTGATTACCTCTTACACAGTAGAATGTTATCCATTCCTTGAAATTAATGAGTATTGCTGGAAGTTCTCTACCACTTATCCTCCTCCACTCCCTCTTCATCTTAAAGAGTGGTGTAGGGTGTGAGTGGTCAGGCATCGCTAGACGACTATGTGAGAAATGGAGAGTATGTAGAAGAGGCTTCTATGTTTAGTGTAGGGGCTGGAGAATGTGGCTTCTGTAGGTTGAGGGATAAGTGGTTTAAGCTTCATCCGGGAGCTATTTATTTATATATGTTAGGGATGGTGAGATTAGGGTATCAGAGGATATTGATTATGTGTATCAGAACTGTCAGAGAGGTTTAAAGGATAATATTGGGTTCTTTATAGGATGTTTAATGTTTTTAGGTGTAGTGGTTATGATGTGGTGATTGCTGAGAAAGCATATAATTATGATTTACAAGCCTATGTTAAGAGTAAGATTGGAAAAAATGACTAGATATAATAGTCTAAATATATGGATTGTTAGTGAGTTCTCGAATGTTGAAGGTTTCGAGAAGAAGAAAAAGTATATGAGGAGTGTAGATGAAAATATTGTAATGGAGCTGTAGATGTTTTTAGGAGAGGTTGGATATAAGCTTATCAAATTACAAGGTTTGTTTATTTTTATGGGATGCTGGTGATGGTTGATGCTTAGATATTTCTTATGGAAGCAGCTTCTCAGGATAACATGCGATTAGGAAAATTCTAGGCTAACCAAGTCTTTAAAGTTTAATGTTGTGAGGCGGGATAGAGAAGAATTAATACTACACGCATAGATTGTTATAGAAGAATTGAGGAGTAGGTTTTTCTATATTCTTCAAGGTGGGCTTGCAGGATTCTTCTTTGGTACTTCAGCTATCTTTATCCGTTTCTTACCTTTGATGGATCCATTCACGATAGGCTTCTATAGGCTTATAATTTCTTCAATTATCTTAACCATTATTACAATGATATTCTATAGAGCAACTCTATTTGAAACTTTTAAGAATAAAGGGTTTAAAGCATCCATACTTGGAATAGTGATCGGTGGACACTTTGCAGCGTATATCAGCTCTGTCAAGTATACAACTATAATGAATGCAACTGTTTTAACAAACATGACTCCGGTGTTTGCATCTTTATTTTCATGGATCTTTTACCAGGTTAAACTCAGTTCTATAAGCAGTCTAGGGATAACATTATCTCTAATCGGCATGGTAGCGATCTTTTGGGGGGCTGGAAACGGGGAGGCAAACATCATCGGAGATTTCGAGGCGGTCGTCGCTGCATTGCTGTGGGCACTCTATCTTGTATTTGGTAGAAAGGTGAGGTTAGAGTCTCATCCAATAACTATAATGATCCCGATATACCTTGCGTCATCTATACTGCTATTACTCTTTGGATTCTTTTTCGGAAACCCTAGACAGCCATTGGCAAGTGAGATCCCAACTATACTCGGGTTGGCAATCTTCCCGACGACTTTAGGTCATACACTCTCTTTCAGTTCTCTTAAAGGTTTACAACCCTATCAGACAGCGATACTCTCACTCCTAGAGCCGATCGTCGCCACACTTCTTGCAATACCATTATTCAACGAGATACCGCAAGTCAATGCATTGATAGGTGCATTACTAATCTTTGTTGGAATCTATCTAGTTCTAGGTATAGAGCGTTAGAGTCATCTTAATGATAATTCTTTCAAATACCTCTTTAAGAGCGCATGGACCGCAGCATTATCTTGCAATGCTAGGCCTACACTCTTGAATACGGTTATCTCTTCATCACTTGTTCTACCAGGCTTAGCTCCTGAAACTATCTCCCCAAGCTCAGCATATATCTTGTCTTCGGAGTACCTACCCTCTCTAATCGGTATAATTATGTCTCCTGCCTCAGATAAGGCTGCTTCCTTCATATCTACAACTACTTTTGCATCGATTATAGTCTCCGTATCTATCTCCCTCATATCTGGAGTGTATGCCCCTATAGCGTTTACGTGGACTCCTGGTCTAAGCCATTCTCTTCTAAGTACTGGCGTATTGCTAGTAGTTGCAGTACAAACTACGTCAGCTTTCTCTACTGCTTCTCTGGCCGTATTTACTACCTCGACTTCTACACTGAGCTTACGGCTCACCTCACTAGCAAACTTCTCAGCTCTTTCAGCAACTATATCATACGCATATATCTTCTTTACCTCTCTCACCTCACTTACCCCCATAGCCTGGGTTCTAGCTTGGAAACCACATCCAATGATCCCAACTATTTCTACATCCTCCCGCGATAAGTATTTGGTGGCTACACCGCTTACCGCTCCAGTTCTAAGAGCTGTTAGGTATCCTGCATCAATCAATCCTAGAGGTACACCATTAGATGAGTCAACAGCAACTATCACTGCATGGATCGTTGGAAGCTCCCTCTCAATGTTCTTTGGATATACTGAAACAATCTTATTAGTATAAAGACTGAAGTCTTCAATAATACACGGCATAGAAAGAATGTCTCCACTATCTCTCCTACCGCTAACCCTAGTCCTAAGAGGGAGGATAACCCTGCCATGGTAGAGAGCTCTAAATGCTTCTTCAACAACCTCTATAACTTCACCGATCTTCAGAATCCTCTCAACATCTCTCTCTGATAGATAGAGCAAAAACCCCACCCCACAGAATCAATCAAGAATAGACGTAGATAAATTTATCACAAAACTGTACCGAACATAATATAAATAATGAACTACTTGCATACTCGAATCCACGTAGTTCTTCACCACCACTTCATACTATCTTTATAATGACGTAGATCTTCATTCTTTTCCGGCTTTCTAAATATGAATAAATGTTCATAGTAGAGTAGGTAGAAATCCATGTAATATTTTCTAGGTCTCCTATCGATGTCAACCCAGCATTCTTCTGCTACTTTCGTGAGGCCCTCCCATTTCTCCCTCGTAGTCTTCGTTCTCCACTGGTGTTTTATTATATCCTCCCTTAAGATAAAACCTGACTCAAGGAATACCTGCATCGTTCTAAAAGCTATGGGTACGTGATGTCTATGCCTCCTAATATCACCGACAAGTATTGCACAAAATCTTCCCGGTCTAAGTACCCTGTAACATTCCTCTGCTATTTCCCTCATACCATCAATATACTCATCGATACTGTGAACCGAGGATAAGTCGCCTTCAATCTTCTTCTCCTTAGAGTAGGGTATAATATTAACATAAGATGGATGAGTAGCTATGAGGTGGATGGATTCATCCTCAACTAAGTCTAGGTTTCTCGCATCACCAACATAAGTCTTTATCGTAACTCTCGGATAATCAGGGTCGAGAGGCGTATAGACAAAGTTTAATCTATCTCTTGTAAGCATCACGTAATCAAGGTTGATATCAACGCCTATAGCATTTCTTCCTAGAAGTTTACATTCTATCAACGTTGTTCCTGAACCACACATTTGGTCTAAAACAGTTTCACCTGGCTTCGAATATCTAAGAACTATGTTCCTCACCATCTGCGGAGGCCAATTCCCTCTAAAGTCTCCTTGATGAGTTGCCCACGCTCCTCTTTCAGGAAAAGACCAAACATTAGTAGTTTCAAGAACAAAATCTCTCGGGTGATATTCTTCTATTCTTTTCTGCCGCCCAATCTTAATCCTAACATCCTCTATCATTATCTCTTTATGAGTCTTAACGAATTCTCGATAATCTTCATCTGTGACCTCTTTCATGGGGATATAATCTTTCCTTCTAGCCATCTCTATAATTCTATATTTGATTGAATTTAATTAATGTTCGTTTTGACATGACGAAAAATCAAGAGGGGCTCAGAGACATAAAAGTAAAGGAACCGTCAAGTTTTATTCGAACTTTATTATACTACTTAACCTTATATAGTGTTATGCGATACCAGTCAAAGAAAAAGAAGATAGACTTCAGGGTGATGGTATGAGAGAAATTAAAGTTGGAGGTTATTTAGGGAGGAAGCGGATTCTAGATGTTGTAAAGCTTTCGAATGGATGGTATATTGTTAAGACGGAAGATAAAAAGTCTAAGAAAGATTTTAAGGTAAAGGTTATTTTTTAAACGATCCCATCACTTAGGTCCCTGACATCTAAACATGCCCATTTTGTGATTGAGTTCTCGGTAAAATTTGTGCCAATAGAGAGAAAGCTATGAAAGTGTTGGAAGCTATAATTGCTGTCTGGCATGGAAGACCTGTTCAGGACGTTTTAAATGAGTACCAAGACTTTGTGTTTCAATTACCCGGCTATAGCCTTGAATACATTCTTTATGCTTTAAAGTGGATCCTTGAGCAGGAGGATGTTAATTTTACAGGAAGACTGTAGATAAGCAGAAACAAGTTGATGAAATTTTTGAAAAATGCAATATAAAACCAGCACCTGATCGTTATGGAAGTCAGTTAGCTATATCGCTTTTCTGCGATGTAGCTCTCGGACAGCCTCCTGTAGAAGCATTCATGAGAACTAATCTTGATGTTTTACCTATGAAAAAAGTAAAATGAATGACATAGCGAGGAGGGACATTAGTCATATGGAAGGCGTATTAACTTCAACAATCCCTGTAAAGTTTGTTCATCGAAGTTAAGCTATTTTACTCTATTTCATTGATTTAAACTCTCTCGCATGGTCATATCGCGAGTTAGTTTAATTAATCAGCTACAGAATATTTTAGAAGAAACTCATGGATTCTCGTTGCTTCAGATCGAGAACCTTGATATCGGTTTTAATGATCACGCTACTATCTTCTTTCCTGGTTTATTTTGCTCTAGAATCTCCTATGATGGACTCTACAAGTAGAGGGGACTCATCTAAGATTAAGCAAGGAGATTTAGTGGGCCTCGAAGAAGGTTCCCCCTCTGATTTTGCTAAGTCCAGGAAGTATAGGGTTTTTCTAGATGTAAGTGTTCCAGATATTCATGCTGTTGATGTATGGAGGATTAGAGATCTATATGGTAGATATCTTAATGGTTCAGGCGTAGCTATAGGAATAATAGATACGGGGATCGATTATACCCATCCAGACTTCTACTTCCTGAATGGTACATCAAAGATACTATCTATATGGGACCAGACGCTTGATGGAAAGCCTCCGAGAAACTTCAGCTATGGATATGAGTGTACGAGAAGAGAAATAGAAGATAGGACTTGCCCTCAAAGAGATACTGTAGGCCATGGAACACACGTAGCTTCTATAGCTGCTGGAATAGGTAGAGCAGGCCCATATACTGGAGTAGCTCCTGGAGCACTCTTAATAATCGTGAAGTCCGGCTATCCTGCATGTAATGGTACACAATGGTTTATGGATGAAGACAAGATAATAGATGGTTTATACTATATTGCTGAGAAAGCTAGTGAGCTAGGTTTAAGAGTTGTTATCAATTTAAGCTTAGGCTCAGACTTAGGTGGACATGATGGCTCCTCAAATCTTGAGAAAGTATTAGAGAAATTAATAGACGATGGTGTAATAGTTGTTGCAGCTGCTGGAAACTCTGGAGATGAGAAGATCCATGCCTCGGGCTCACTAAACACTGGAGAGAAGATAGATCTCAAATGGTTTATCCCAGCTTCAACTACAAGTTTCGATTTATCGCTATGGCTAGACCATGGAGATAAAGTTATCCTAACGCTGAAGACACCTAGCAATATTACAATCCGAGCACCTATAGTAAACAGACTTATTAACGGCGTAGAGGTAAGTCTTACTAGAAACTCTTATGATACAGGTGTAGAGTGGCTTCTAGAATTGACTTCCAGCCTAGGTCTGCCTAGTCGGGGTTGGAGTGTAGAGATAGAAGCTGTGGAGACCAGAGGCAGCAAGATATGGCATGCATGGATAAGTAGTGATACATGCTCATCTTATAGAGAAGAATTCATACCCGGGGAAGGCTACAATATCTCCCAAAACTATACTATAGCTATTCCTGCAACATCCCATAGAGTTATAGCTGTTGGAGGATATGTAACAAAAAATATGTGGAGGAATTATCTAGGAGAAGAGCTTAATACATTTTATAATACTGGAGATGTTCTAAGTTTCAGTAGCAGAGGACCTACGAGAGATGGGAGAGTCAAGCCTGAGATACTTGCTCCCGGCTCAGTAATAGTTGCTGCTAGACCGATCTCGGACAAATATTCAAGGCTTGACATCGATAGATACTATACTGTTAAACATGGTACAAGTATGTCTTCTCCCCATGCTGCTGGAGTAGCCGCAATAATCCTACAATTTAAACCCAACGCATCATACATGGATGTTCTAAATGCTCTAAAATCTTCAGCTAGATGGAGCGGAGAATATGGTGAGAGACCTAACAATATATGGGGTTGGGGGAAGCTGGATGCGAGGGTATTCTACAATGTATCTATCAGGTTGGAGGGGCTGCCTGAAGACGTCTCTACAAACATATACGTTAATGATTCAATAGAAAGTATCTCGATAGATAAACCCATTGAGAAGATCTTTCTAAAAGGATCAACTACTCAAGTCAGGTTACAGAAGATGATCGAGTTACTAGAGAAAAGTGTAAGATACATTGCTGAGGAAGAGACACTCATCATCCGGGATAAAGAAGAAGTTATTGTAAGCTATACCCCTGAATATTATCTAGAGGTAGAATCAGAATTAGGTGGAGAATACGGAGATGGATGGTATAAAAAGGATACAGTTGCAGTATTCTCTGCTAGAAGCTATGCTTTCCCTGAAGGATTAGAGATCCTGTTTAAGCCAATCTACATACTGAGTGGGTGGATTGATGAAGAAGGGAGAATCCTCCAAGAAAACAAGATAGTAATGGATAGCCCACATAAAGTCAAAGCAATATATAGTCAAGATTACGGGCTACTCTATACCGGGTGGATATTAATATCTTCATCGGCAATCCTAACAATAATGATAATCTCGAAGTACACAAGGACTAGAAGAGACAGCCTCAACTCTAGGTAGTAGCACTCCAGCCCATTACAAACAACATAACAGATCTGGCTTACTCTATGTGAATACTTATAGAATACTCAATAATTTTTATGATGTAATGGTTGAGGCTAAATACTTCGTTAAAGTAATAGATGCTGGCAAGCCTCTAAGAATTAAGAAAGAAATCTCAGAAATCGTGAAGAATACTCTTGGAGGCAAGATGGTCCAGAAGATGAAGAGAGAGTATGTTGACTGTCCAGTAGCTGGAAAACAAGTACCATTCCTTGAATGCTATCTCTGCGTCTCCTTCATAAGGAGAGTTAAAGGAGTGGTTCACTGTAAAGGATGATGAAAGTATGTGAAAATGACTTTACTTTCTCTATCTTTCTTTTTTATTTACACATGTCTTACATTGTATACATGAAGGGGTTTACAATTATAATAAAAAATTCAGGAAGAGAGGCTGGCCGACGAGTTAAAGTAGCCGTGGCCAACGGGGGTACGCTGCGCTACCACATATACTGGGACTCCTCCCTGAACCCTACCAGCCTACAGCTTTTACCTCTCATCGGCTAGTAGGGTTTACCGTTAGAAGATACGCTTTCCCTAAAGCTTTCAATGTCATTAGCTCCAATCTATATATTGCTTTCTCCTTTAGTAGGTTGTTAACGATCTCGACGGTCTTGTCTAAAACATTTACACGTTTCTTTGTATTTACGTATAGATTTACTGGAAACCTTGTAATATGGTTTCTAAGTCTACGGTCGTATCGGCCTTCATTCTTATCTGGTGTATATCCTAGCAATCCTTTAAGCCTTGTTATAGGCAGATATAATGGTAGCTCTACTGTAAGAATAGCTAGTTCAACGCTATTCTCCACTTCAAGTAGTCTACAAGCATCTCTATAGATAGCATTATTAGAGAGTAATTCAACAATCTTCTTTGCAACATCTTTCTTATCTCTCTCCATCAATCTTACAGAGTCTCTCAGTTTATAGTCGTACCCATCATTCTTAATCCACATCTTTAAGGTCATGATCCTCTTTGATAGAAGCTCATACCTGTTTATCCATGGATTCAGCTCAACCTTCTTCTCCGATTCCTGAATCGTTAGAACTCTGAACTCATCTCTTGAGGTTTTTGAAAGCAGTATTGCGTCATTCTCATCGCTTTTCCACACATTATTCTATATTCTAAGCTTCTTAAGAATACTGCATCCCTCAATAGACACACCTTGACACCTTTCTTAAGTAGTTCTAGTACCTCCTCATAAATCTCTGGGAACAGCGTATCAATATAGACTTCGTCAACATCCTTCAGCTTAGTCAGCTTGTCTACC
>Ga0209183_1000132_pt1 | contig 34874 bp, 37 predicted proteins | sample LHCtaG_2_FD_184120 | JGI IMG/M metagenome (GOLD analysis project Ga0209183, IMG submission 184120) | Hot spring microbial communities from Little Hot Creek, USA to study Microbial Dark Matter (Phase II) - LHC4sed_replicate (SPAdes)... | ecosystem: Environmental > Aquatic > Thermal springs > Hot... | reverse complement strand
GAGATCCACGTACTGAATAAGAGTGATGCCGAGGAGTTCAAGAAGATTATAAAGGTCTTCAAAGAGCTCTAGACCCTTTGGAAAAAGCTCATGATAATTCTTAGCACCTTCAATAAGATGCTTCGTACAGCGACCTAGGGCTGTTTCGTAGTTGATGTTTATAGATTAGGTTTATAGGCTCTGATTCTATATTTGGTTTGAATCTGTTTAGGCAAATGGGGTCAATGCTCCAGGCCTAGGCACCTAGCTCTCAAGGGGTCTATGCCGCTGACCCCGATGCCCAATGAACTCTCCAGAGGTAGCAGTGCTACCATTGAAGTAGTGGGCGAGGAGAAAGCCCCTAGATACAACAAATAAATACAAAATAATGAGAATAAGCATCTAGGAACAAACGGAATCGATACTGGAAATCGCTGCAATTAACAAGTGATATCATTTACAATGGTGATAACTCTATGAAGCTAATTAGCTATTATATTGCATAGTGTTTCGTTGTAGTAGATAGGCGAGCACTAACCTATTAAAAACTTTAGTCAACGTTAATGTATTCAATGTCACAGAAGCTAAGGTATTTAAACTGCTAAGTTAATCAATATCTTGTAAATGAATTATGGTAGATCTTGAAAAAGTTGTAGGACTTTACATAAGGTCTATGTGTATAACTGCTTTAGGATCTGGTTCTCCTAGCTTGAACGATACTATTGAGTTTCCATATCTGTGAAGGTCGATAATGTTTCTACCTGGATTAATCTTTTCAACATCTTTAGAGGCTTCTTGTGGTGGTAGGCTAAGGTCATACTCAGATATTGTTAAGATGTTGCTCTTTGAGCTGTTTATAACTAGTTTAGCCTCTTTGTATCCTGCTAACGGTATCCCTCCAAAGGCTTTATCTTCTACTTGTTCACCTTTAACACCTATTCTTATTGGTGGTGGCTGTGAGTTTAATATCGATGTTTGTATAGAGATTAGTGATCTGTACCCAGCGTCTATTGGCTGTGCATTGTATCTACCAGTGTTGGCCATATTGTTACATGCGAGGAGAATCTCATCACCAACAACCTCTATACCTGTTATCCTAGCTCCAAAAGCACCAACAATTCTAGCTGTTGGGGGAGTTATATACACTAGAAGACTAGGTGCTACAACAATATTTGTATATGTAAACATTATTTTCTCAAATTCATTTGCTGGTTTAATAATGGCTTCTGTAAATGCATTGAACGCTACTAGAAGTCCTCCACCAACAGGTTTAGCCATGGTTCTTTTAGCATTATACCAAGATTTCACAAAGTCAAATAATCTAATGAACTTTACCTCTTCTATACCTTCATCAATTGGATTACCAGCAAATACACCTCCTCTAACAAATAGGTAGAACCTTCCATAAGCAGACGCTGCTACACCTGTCATTGGCCATACAACATCTCCACCGTCAATTGATCTTTTAGAGAAATCTCCAAAGTATGTATATATAACCTTTCCCTCAATAAGATCTAAACACTGAATACCATTTGCTCCTTGAAACGGATTCTCTATAATGTCGAAACATGCATGATCAAAGAGTATAGCTCCCTTTAATGCTGGTTTCTGCGATAGTTGTTTGTAGTTCTCACCCTTTCTATCTATCTGGTATAGCCCAAGGTTAGCCATCCCATCTGCTCTCGCAAGTAAAAGTCTATCGTTAACCTCATCATATATTATTTCAGAGATTTCACCAACCCAATCAGTTTCATGATGAAGGCTCTCCTTCCATAGAAGCTTTACCAAGTCCTCATCAATATTATAGGCATGGACATGACTATACTTATTCACAAAAGATATCTCTGCTACAGACCCCTTCTCTCTACCCTTGTATATAGCTGGTGCATGAACCCAACCACCAAAATATATAATGTTATCAACAGCTTCAACAGCATTATAGGTATCTCCACCAGATGTTGGTAGAGATCCCACAAATTCAAATCTATATCTTCTTACACGGCCCTCACTAACATGTATGAAGTGCGCTATAGCTTCAAAGGCTAGCGTATAATATAGCACCCCTCTATGATGCTTTAACCCAAAGATTCCTCCACTACCCCACTCAGGTCCATACCTAGGACTGTAGAAGTACTCTGGAAGAATCATCTTCAAACACAATCACCGAATAACTAGAGGCAAGAAATGGTTTTTAAAATTAACTATTCATTAAGTTAAAAAATGTTAAGCAAAAACATAATCTTAAGCAGATAGCGTGTTTGTCAAAGGGAATATTCTATCCATGCAAAGAGATAAACATATTTTTGCTTTCTTTATTAGAGACCGATTTCTCTTCTTCATATACGAACCTATATAAATAACCTCTCTAAAACAATCAATAGCTCTATTCCTTAAACAAATATATAGCTAAGCTATCAAAGAATCTCTAAGTAGCCAAGTTTTTAATCCCAGAAACACTTTATATTATGGATTAGTATTAGGGTAAAAGCTATAAGGTTGAATCCCTATGACAATTGATGTTAGTGAGCTTAAGAAGAAGATTTTGAATCTGCTTAGAGAGGATGAGGAGTTTCGTTATGCTGTAGCAGGTTTGATTGGGTTTGATGAGATTCTTAAGAGGCTTGATAGACATGAAGAGGAGTTGAAGAAGCTTAGAGAAGACTTCAATAAGTTTATTGAGCTAGAAGAGAAGAGATGGGAAGAAAACAATAGGAGATGGGAAGAGAATAGCAGAAGATGGGAAGAAAACAATAAGAGGTGGGAGGAAAACGCTAAGCGTTGGGAGGAAAATTGGCGCAGGTGGGAGGAAAACGCTAAGCGTTGGGAGGAAAATTGGCGCAGGTGGGAGGAAAACGCTAAGCGTTGGGAGGAAAACGATAGGAAGTGGGAGGAAGCTTTTAAGAGGTTTGAAGTTATTGAGAAGAAGTTGATGGAGCATGATAGGCGTTTTGATGCTATTGAGAGGAGGTTGAGCGCTATTGGTGCTAGATGGGGTATTGAGTCTGAAGAGGCGTTTAGGGAGGCTATGAGAGGTGTTCTGGAAGAGATTTTGGGTGTTGCTAAGGTTGGGAAGTGGATGTATTTTGATAAGGAAGGTGAGGTCCTGGGTTACCCATCTTGGATAGAGATAGATATAGCTATTAAGGATCAGATGCATATACTTGTTGAGATTAAGGCAAGCGCCTCTGATGATACTATTTCAAAGCTTTGGAGAATAGGGAAGCTATATGAGAGGATTACAGAAGTTAGACCAAGACTAATACTAGTAACACCATTTATAGATGAGAAAGGTTTGAAAGCAGCAAAGGAACTCGGGATAGAGATATATACGAAAACATAGCTTATTATCTATTTGTGAATTTAGTGCATATTGGTTTTACATTGAATTATTCCAAGGATTTACTATACTGCTTTACAATCTAGTTTAAAAGATTGTTGAGCTGATTGTCTTGCCGATGAAGAGCTAGAACAGGAATACTTAAATACAAGGCTAAAGCTGTTGTTTTTAGGTCTGTATATTCAAGGCTGTTCTCTTCCTTATCATCGAAGAGTGAAGCTTTCAGCTGTAAAAATTTTTATTGTATCTCGATATATGTACTAGACATGCCTAGTTGGAGCATTCATAGGCTAGTTCTTTCGCAAGCTCTACAAGATGTTTGTAGAGAGCTCAGCTTAGATAGTCTTGATCGAGAGTTTTTGAAGAGTCTTTATAGAGGTGTTGTTGAGCCTGATAAGGTTCCTGATAGAGTTGTTAGGTATAGGTTAAGGATAGGTAGAAGTAGTAGGGTCAAAATTTCTACACGTATTGGTTATGCGAAACACCATACAGTTGATAAAACATTGATTAGCTACTACTACTATCTAGCTCTATACTATGCTAGAAGAGAGAACAAGATGTTATCTGGTTTAGCACTTGGTAGAGCTATTCACTATGCTCAGGATAGCGCTATAAAGACTAGGAAGTATATGTTAGTGGATGTCCACAATGAGGTTGAGAAAGAGCTTGAAGCACTTACTAAAAACCTTAGAAAAGATATTCAAGAGCTATGTAGAGATCTGAAGCTAGACAAAAGATCCTCTTCTACACAAGATATAGAAGCTCTATGCATAAGCTATACACAGACTATCGAGATCCTCAAAAACTTCTTCATAGAGCTAAAGCAGTCTATAGATATTAAAAAGCTATGGAAAAGGATATGGATAACAAGAACCTTGAAAACCATAACGGCTCTAACCTTAATAACAACACCACTTCTACTCAATATCTATGAAGCTTTAGTCTTCACAATACCCATAGCTGTAGGCATAGCTCTATATAGACCCAGACTATATTACGAAGCTATGAAGACAGGGATAATGGTTTTAAAACCCTACAATTATAAAACTGCATACTAACTTTCATGAGACGTTTTGTAAACTATAGAAAACACATGCATCGCTATCATATAGATCCTTAAAAAATATTTATGAGATTACACTGTTGATTCAAGATTTTTGCAATAGTATATATAATGCTTTAGACAATGGCTTTTTATCGCAGGTTTCGCAGCTATGGATTTGAAATAGTTTTATTTTAAGGAGCTGCTTTGCGTGTTTCATGCTGGGCTTGTTTGTTGTCTAGAGCTCTTTTTATCGGAGTTATTTTTCTGCATATTTTTAGATATTCTTTAAATGTTTTGGCATCTGCTATGTGCATCTCTACAGGGGCATCCCATGGTAGGCTATATCTATCGATAGCTCTCTCAATTACCTCTACTGCAATGTTTTTCTTTGCCTCATTGTCTAGAATCCTCGATGGTATGACAATCAATATATCTATGTCGCTGTATATAGTTGTTCTACCTTCGGCAACCCCACCTACAACATAGATATCTGCATCTGGTATAATGTCTTCTACCGCTTTAGCTATTTTCTCAGCATATTCTCTCCATTTTTTCAAGTGATTAAAGTGGTATTTAACCCAGCTTAACAACTTTAACCACCTCATCTAGAAGCTCTATAAGATTCTTAGCTACCTCCACCACACTCCTAGCCTCTTCAACACTATAGCTTATCTCACCATATCTACTCATAGTATATGCCTCCTCAGCTAATATAAGCACCCTTCTATACCTATCAACAAAATCTAGAACACTATTAGCAACATCGTTAAATCCGTTCTTCTCCAACATCTTAACAAGAATCGCTAAAAGCTCTCTTAACCTATGTCCACGAATAATCTCACCAAATAACTCATAGTGAATAGCTTTTATATATAGCTGCATAGATTGTTCAGCAAAGAAAACAGCTAGGTCAGGATCCTCAGCAGATATAGCTTCTTTTAGAAATGCTCTTGCCCTGCTCTTCAACTTATCAACATAGACACCACTCAACTATGCATCCCAATCACAGCTGGTTTTATCCAATATATAAAAGTTTGCTACACATAAAAAGTCTCTAGAACTCCAATATAGATGCTCACACTTTATCTGACCTCCTCCCACCCTTAAGGGCTAAGGTTCCCTAGGGCCCATTGGCTCCGCATCTATTCGTGTTTACATCTTTCACTTGGCAGTCGAAGTGGTCAGAAACCCCATCAACAGCTTTTTAGGAACAGGCTCAGGGCTTTATACTTAAGGTCGGTGCCCATTACCTAAAGATATAGCTACTACCGCTATGCCACTAACAGCTTATAAGCTTTTCCAACCATCCTACCCTGAAGGCAGGGCTTTCAGTTGTAAGATTTAGAGTAGACCTAAAATCGTAAAAGGAGGTAGAAAGGGGTTGTATTTTTATTTTGCGAGCTTTCAGTAATCAATAGGTTTATAAGGCGTTTAGAAGTACGTGCTTCTGGAAGGTGCTTTACGTGGGTGAAAAGGTTAAAACGACGATTGTTGTTGATAGAGATTTGTGGAGTAAGTTTAAGGCTAGGCTTCTTGAGGAGGGTGTAGACGAGGTTAGTGGTGTTATTGAGGAGCTGATTAAGGAGGAGCTAATGCTCGGTATTGATAGTGCTTTAGTTAGGCTTATTGAAAATGAGTTGATTCAAGTAGTTGAGCCTGTTAAGCCCTCGACTAAGACTTCAGCTGAAGAAGTTGTTAGAGAGTTGAGGGAGTCTAGATATTGAGTACTAAAGCTGTTTACTTAGATACTAGTGCAGTGGTTAAGCGATATGTTTTTGAGAGTGGAACTGATGTTGTTAAAGCCCTCTACTTAAGTGCTTGGAATGGCTAGGTTAAACCTTCTTTCTCTCTATGGAATATTGGTGAGATACTGGGAGTTCTAAATAAGTATCGTCAGAGAGGATCGCTTGGAGATAGTGAGTATAGAGCTGCTAGAGGAATGTTCTTGAGCGAAACAATTAGGATGTTAAGACTAGGATTGCTAAAGATTGTTCCGTTAAAGCTAGGTATAATCACCGAGAGCTGGAGAATTATAGAGAAACACAATATTTACGAAGCTGACGCCATACAAATTACATCAGCAAAATATATTAAAGCATCAGAGTTTTATACTGCTGATAAAAAACTTTGCGATATAGCAATTAAAGAGGGAGTTAAGGTAGTGTGTATAAAGTAGCAGGTAGGGATGAACTCAATGAGCCCTACGCAACTGTTTTCGGTTTTCATATTGGTTTACGATGGTTTATATAAAGTTTTCATTCTTCCGCTATGAGAAATACTTGTAGGCTCCGGAGCATCTAGAAATAAGTGAAGTGAAAAAACTCGAGATGTGGGTCTCTGGGGTCTCCTGAACACCTCTAAGCCCTGTGAAAACTTGAGCGGGATGCAGGGGAAATGAGGTGAGGCGATGAAAACGTACCAAACCATATAAACCTTTATGAGAGCTGAATCCCCAGCTTCTATAAAATATGTTATACCGTTTCTCAACATATTCACTATACTTGCTTGTGTTGAAATTCTAGCAAGTTGAGAAATCATCATGTTTTCGAGTGGCACTAAAACTCTAGTCCATATAGGGGGTAGCTGAAGCATTTCATCAATTATAGCCAATTTAAGCAGGTACTGCTGTGTGTACATGGCAATTAACAAGACCTGGCATAATAATGTGGTTTAACCTCTCAACAACTTCATCAGCTCTATACCTCTTCTTAACATCATTATATTCACCAACATTAACAATAACACCATCTTTAATAGCTATAGCACCTCTAGGGATAACCCTATTAAGGCTATCCAGAGTTGCAACATATCTACCAACAACAATCTTATCCACCATCTCCATGGAAACCTACCTCAAAAATCGATGTAGAGCACTCTTAATAACTTTTATTTAATAACAGCTATAAGATTATTAGCCATAAAAACTGTTTACACCTCTTAAAATAAGGCTGTTAAACTTTATATCAGGCCTATATCTATAATGCTAAACACTGTTTAAAATCTCAATACTATAGACGTTATTCCTTATAAAGACTCTATGCCATATGCTAAGAACTAGATATAAATGTTAAAGCAAAGAACTTTCATTAACATTAACTAAGCTTGGAATCTCTATTACTGTAGTGAATTCCCTGTTTATAGCCCTAGATAATTTTTAGCAACTTCTACAACACCTCTAATAATTTTCGGTATCTCTGATCCAAAGAATTTCAATCTCTTTTTAATCTCTATAGCAAATGCTTCAACAGTTGGAGGATTACCGAGATATGCTATAAATGCACCTCCAGCAAAAGGATAATCTATTGCTACTCTAAGTCTTTGTGAAGCTAGGTAAGAAACAACTCTGGATATAAGTTCTTTTGAAACTGTTGAAAATCCTCTTGTTGAAATACATATATCTGGCCACCTACTATTATTCGACATTCCATGAATATCTATGACAACCCTTATCCTTCTACTCTTAATAATCTCTTCAGCTCTTCTCCAAAACAATGTAATTTTTGCATAGTCTTTATTCAGATTGTAATCCGGTATTGGAAGTAGAGAAACTTTATCTACTTTACTAAATGTTGGAAGAATTGTATAGAGGTCTTCTGCAATAGCAACCTTATATGCAATTTCCCATGTATATACATCAACTGATGAATAGTAATTTAGAAGCCTCATAACTTCGCCAATATTATCAAGCGTCTTTATCAAACCAAAGCTCTTAACATAACGCTTCAAAGCTTTTACAAGATACTTAAAAGAATCTGCTCCAAAACCATGGGTAGCCGTTATAAGTATTGGATATAAACCTTCAACCTCGATAAAACCCTCAACAACATCTAGATTCACTTAGATTACACCTAGCTTAAATTCTCAGCGTTGTAACAAAATTTAAGGTATTAAGCCACTGCTTCAGCACTTCGTTAAGAACTATACTCTTCAGTATTTGAAAAACTTGTGTAAAATGTGACATGGTAACTTAGTAGGAAAGGCATTATTGATGTAGAACCTCTTGTATAATCTGATATAGGCTTATAGTTACCCAGAAGTTATATAGCTTAGCACAGTATCTGAATCTTATACTTAAAATTGATGAAAAACACTTTGTACAGAACTAGAAACTGTTAATGATTTAGCTCTGCAAAGCTTTCAGAAACCTAAGGATTCTCTTCTACAAATATAGAGATCTAAACCCTTGTAGATACATTTATCGCCTCTATATAGTTAGAGAGAACTGTTTTAAGCTTAGCGTAATCGTGGAAATAGTACTTTTCAGCATTATTCCTCTTCCTTAATACTTCTACATATACTGCAAAACATCTTTACTCTCCCAATATATTTAATAATATATTTAATAGTCTTCTAAGCTAATTTTATGAACACTACATCTTCTTTGTTTTGTATTATATTATGTAAGTCAACTAGATCGCTACCTAGCTATTCAACTTTAACCATTTCTATTGTGTATTTGCATATTGTTTTTTGCTAGGTTTGTTGTTTGTTTTGCTAGTTCGTTTATCTCTATACCGTTGTAGCCTATTACATAGCTTTCAACTGTATTATGTAACGGTTCTACCCATTTCCTCCAATCTCTATATAATCTATTAGCACCAATCATAACACCTATTATTGATCCGACTGTAGCTCCATTGCAATCAGTATCAAAGCCGCTCATAACAGCTAGAGCTATTGCTTTTCCATAGTCTGGGTATCCATGTAGAAGAGAAGCTACAACTATCGCTGCATTGTTTATTGTGTGTATCGGGTTGTAGAAACCGTACTTATCTATGATTTTTCTATATGTTTCCCAGTAATCCCTAGATTCTCTACTCCAGCTAACCACATCCCTGATAGCTTCTGCTAACCTAGATCTCCTAGGTATTACAGAAAGACCTGCTTCAACAACCTCATATATATCTTCGAGAACAAATGCAGAGCTAATCATAGCTGCTACAAACATCTCACCATAGATACCGTTCTTGACATGGGATAGAGATGCATCTCTATATGCATACTCAGCTGCAATTCTTGGCAAACCAGGCGATATATATCCCCATAGATCAGCTCTTATCTGTGCACCTATCCACTCCCTAAAGGGATTCATATAGATAGCTGTTTTTGGGGGTAGAATGCCATTTACAAGATTTCTATAAGCTATTCTCTCAGCTGTGTATACCTGGCAATATGGAAGCATATGGAGCCATGTCTCACCTATATCCATAGCTGTAAATCTAAATCTATATTTCTTCGCAATATGTAGATTCAATATAGTGTAATCGATATCATCATCACGAACAACCCTATTTATCTGACCCCTTAAAACACCACTACCCTTCTCTCTAAACCATTTATGTATATCTTCAACTCTATTCAAAAGCAGTTTCCTATCCCTAGGTATATCCTCTTGCTTAATATCTGGGAAGTAATCAGTTAGAAAATCCTCACCTGCTATGCTAAGCCATATACGTATCATCCCTGGAGTAAAACCCTCAACAGGCTTACCAAGAATACAGCCTATACATCTACCAAGCCAACCGCCATAGACTCTATCATAAAGCTCTTCCTCGGATAACCTAGCATCAAATAGATCCATATCTCCATCGCTTTCAAACACTATATCTCTATATTCAACAGGTTCAATATAGGGAAAACTAAATTTCTTTGGATAGTTTTTAAGAGAGCTATAGAACCTGGTCAAAACCTCAACATTGATACCTCCCCTCAACAATTTCTCAAAAGCATCTCTAGCAATAGATGCATCATAACCTTCTTCATTCATCTGAACAATCTCAAACTTAATCAACTCAACTAACTGGTTAACAGGCTCAGAGAAAGGAGAGTGAACTATAGATAGAGATCTCCACATATCTTCAAGATAATATTCATATTCAACAGACTCTATATCTATCCTACCTAAAGATTTAAACATCCAATATCTATGCCACCAATCCAAAGACAATTTAACCACTAAAACCTTAGAAATAATCCAAAATTATAAATCTAACTCATCACACTATATCTTAAAATAAACAATGGCTTAGTAGTAGGATTGTCAAGGCTTTAGCAACCAAAAAGGTTAAGGATCTTAGAAATTGCTATGAGTTATAGACTTATATTGATGAGAATTGGGAAACTAATGATAGGGAATCAAGTTGTTGTAGAGTAGAGAAAAACTATTTACATTAACATCTCTGAAACAGTATTTAAGTTATTATCATTTGCCACTCTTCAAAGTTCTTTTAACGGCTTCTCTATACAATGGTGTTTGCCATGCTATATCCATTCCAATGCCAAGTTCAAGATCCTTCTCTGGTGGGGGTTGATCAATCCAAAGATACTCTTTTCTGCTAGGCAGTGTATCGACGATTAGGTTTAACTCAACTAGTTTGTTCATCAATGGTATCCTTTCTCTTGTAAGCAAGGTATCTGGATCTTCAACAGCCTCAAAAAGCCATCTACTCTCATCACTGCTTAGAGAAGCTATGAATGATTTAAGCTTCTTTCTATCAATAATCCTATTAATAACTTTATCAACATTCCACCTAGCTTGGTAAAACATTGAAAGCATTCTTGGATTGCCACCAGTAAACCTCCAAACATCTTCAAAGCTTGGCTTTGGACTTGGAACCCCTTCATATAGCTCCTCAAAACCCTCTCTAGACATATTCCACATAGGCATTAACTCAGCCCACAAATGCCTACTAATCTCATATCTAGACAACCCCTCACTTGTAGCTGCAATAGCAACAATTCTTTCATAGCTTTCAACAGGATGCTCAATCAATTCAAGCATACCCTTAACAAAACCTGCAGCCCCTCTACACTCAAGATACTGAAAAGCATCATCAACAATTATAGCAAGCCTCTTCCTACCATGCTTAAGAGCCTCTTTAGCAAAGTCTATAATACTCCAAATTAACCTAGCCAAAGTGTATTCGGATGAAGCTTGCTTAACAATTTCTAAAGCCTTCTTCTTGAGATCATTAACACCAATCTCAGCATCGAATTGCTTCCTCATAGGATTGAAGTATATGACACTGAAACCTAGTTCTTTTAGTATTTCAACTGTTTGTAGAAGCCAGGATGTTTTTCCACAGCCCTCAGGGCCAAAAACAACTATTGGGAACCCTGTTCCCTTCTCACCCCACTCAAAAACTTGCTGAATCCCCCTAACCCTATCAACAAACTCTATTTCTAGACCAGGAGCAAAGAACAGCTTTATCCTCTTCACGTTACTTATCAAAGGCCTCACACTCTACAACACTAAAATATTTGGAGATTAAACTGTGTTACGCTTTCATACAGCATTTTTGCTCATAAACTGTAACAACATGAGTTATTGACATCATAGTTATTGTGTAAATTATTGTTTCTTTAACTGTCGTAGCTATAATGGATGTCGCCAGAGATATTGTTATTGTTGTTGGAACTGATACTGTAGTTGTTGTTCTCTCAGTGACAATTGTTATTGGCAGTGTTGTAGCAACAGCTGTTGAAACTGTAGTAATTGAAACAAATGTTGTTATCGTGGTAGTAAAAGGTACTGTAGTGGTTCGGGTCTGAGTCTAGATTCTTGTAGTTGTAGTAGTGTATGTTGCTGGTATTATCGTGGTAATGGTTGTAGGACTTGTTATGGTTGGGTTACTGTTGTTGTGAAAGGTATTGTTGTTATAATGGTTTGAGTGTGAGTAACTGTGACTATGGTTGTGGTGGTTATAGTTAAGCTTGTAGTAGTCATAGTGACTGTGTAGGGGAATGTAGCGGTTGTAGTAATAGTTCTTGTAGTTGTGATTGTGGTTGTTTGCTGGTTTTCTATCCACTCTGGATAGTATTCGTATAGCTTCCATGTATATGGGTTGAATTCGTTATAGTAATCGCTAATATCGGCATAGCTGTTGTCAATAAGCCGCTTGTTAACATTTAGTAGATGTGTTACATTGTATCTTATGTAAACTACTGCAACAACCCTGTAATACTTATCCATAACATATATGTCATCTACATCTAGATAAACCTTCTTGTTAAGAACAAGATTTGCAAGAGTGTTTTCTAGCCTCATAATATCCAGGCTCACTAGATTCAGGTGCATCAATATCAGCCAACCTAACTCTACCAACAGGGAAACAGTCAAAGGTATCATCATCAACAACTTTATAAACATTACACATCACATCAACCTCAAATGACGTTGAATAAATTTGGTGGGAAGTAGGTATTGAGAGAGCTAGAGATATGATGGTAATTATCATTAAAGAACAGTGAATTGTTTTAGAGACATGGACTAAATACCCATTAAATTAGATATAGCTTCTATCACTTTAAATACATATAGCCTATTAATAACATGTCTCATTGGCTTGACTCATTAACATCTTTGCTAAAAACCTAAAATGTTTTAAGCTACATAAAACACTTCTAAAAGGGCTGTAACGAGTATTGTTGCACATCTTTTCTGCAACAGTATATAGGATAGAAAATCTCTAGTCTTTTCATAAAAAGGGTTTTCCAGAGAGTGAAACAGCTATTATATCCACATCAACAACTCCATCATGATAGTAAACCAGGTTTCTTCTTAGCATATCCCTCACCTATCTATTTCACGAACTTTCAACCTCCTTCACAAAAAGGTTTTGACCTTACACCAAGAGCTAGCTTTCTCCACTCCTCAACCTTCTTCAAAGCCCTTAAAACTTTGCCTTTCTTATCAAAGCTTTAAACAACACCTACAAGAAGTAACATAGCTAAAGAAAGTAATATGTTATGCGAAGTTAATTTATTAAAAATGTATTGTTATCTAATTATTGAAATCGCTCAAAAAGAGTTCAACAGCTTTATCAGCTTGTATTAATCCACTTCCTATAGCGTTTTTACTCCAGCTAACCTCTACGGTTTTACCTTGTAGTGGATCATAGACGCTAGCACTATACCATGTTATTTCATATGCTGATTTCTCAAGCAGATCTTCTGCAAGGCTTTGAGTGAGATTTATTTCTCCATCCATTATGTCTAGCTGTAACAATAGTGCTAATACCCCACTTACATGTGGTGTTGCCATTGATGTGCCGCCCAGGTAGTAGTATTGTCCCGGTACTCCTTGGGCCCAGTAAGGTGGATGTGCGGCTCCATATTGTGTATATGGCCCTACAACCCAGCTACCAGGAGCAAGAACATCTAGATCCTGGCCATCCTTAGATCTAGAGCTAAAGGTTGTCACATAAACTTGCTTGTAAAGATCTTCAGGTATGTCGGCATTTCTCCACCATGCAGGTACAGACCATTCACCTACCCAGCCAGCTGCACCAACCGATATCACAGGTCCATAGGCACCTGGGTAAGCCATTCCCAAATCACCATAGTTTCCAGCTGCAGCAACTATGAACACACCTTGTTCAATGGCATAGTCTATAGCAGCCTTTTCTAATGGTGATAGACTTGGACCTCCTAGGCTCATCGAAATGACCACAGGGTTTATTACATCTTGTGGTGGTAGTATATTCCCTCCACTCTCCTTCTCAGCCTTAAACAGATTGGCTATATACATAATACCTGCAGCAACATCTGTTGAGAAACCCCATCCAGCGTTGCTAATAACCTTGACAGGTATTACCCTAGCACCTGGTGCAACACCATCTACAACGTAGAAGTTATACACCTTGAAACCTATAATAGTGCTTGTGACATGCATTCCATGGCCATTTGTATCAGCTTCCCAAGCATTTCTATTCACAACCTCTCCTGTCACTTGATAGGCTGTGGCCATAGCACCTAGAAAAGCAGCTGCAAACTCCGAAGTTATTCTATCCTCTGGGAAGTAGCTTCTCCACTGAGGCTCTAACCCAGTATCGAGAATAGCTATATAGACTCCTGAGCCATCTAAATTGTATTTCTTATGGACTGTCGGAATGTTTATTATGTCGAGATTCCAGCTCAAAACAGTTCCATGGGAATAGCAGTTCGATGGCAACTCCTTATCTAAAGCCTCTACAACTACAGCTTCCCCAACCGTAACACCAGGGATAGAACGAAGCTTGTCAACGATCTTAGCAGGTAAATGGGTAGCAAAACCTCGAATCTCTGGAAAAACATAAACTATCTTGCCACGGGACTCAGCAATCCTCAAAGCTTTTTCAAAGGCATCGCTATTACTGGCAACAACCTCTACAACCTTTAACTCACTTTGTCTAGCATAGACACCTATAGGTAGCATTGAAACCAAGACCAGCATACATAGCACAGCAACTACAATTCCTACAGCTTTATCCATATATAAAACACCTCTACTATATCTAGCAACCATCACATTTTTAAACTCTTATCAAGCTCTCAATAGTCAAAGCAATAACTAATTGCAATATAGAGGTGAATAAACCATGTTAATTCCTGCTCTATGATCACTAGGTTTAGTATTGAGCTATAGACTTTAATATTTATGAGGACAACACTATCCAACTACACCCATAGTTGCTAGTCTCTTCTCAAAAGCCTTAAAAATTCTTGCCTAAGCTTATTTCATATCCATCTCGCTTTCCTTATACTAAATACTTTTAAGCAATTCAAAGATGTATGTTAATTCAAAGAGATTGAACTATAGATTCTCATGTTTATGTGGCTATGTCTATATATTTTGCTATGTATTTTGTATTTTTCTTATTTTTATATGTGTTGAGTTTAGTGTTGCTCCTCCATAGCTATCTACACCATCATCGAGTATCACATTGATTCTTTTGCCATTGTAGGTCCTTGCTTGTCTAGGTAGCCATGCAATACCTTTTCCTAGGCTGGGATCCACCTTGATTTTTAGTAGAACTGTTCCTTTCTCGTTATAGACCTCGACTAGGTTGCCTGTTTCAATGCCGAGTTGCTTAGCGTCTTCAGGGTTTATGAGTAGCTCGCTGTATATAGGTCCATAGATGTCTTCGAATTGCGTGTGGGTGTAGAGGGGATGGGCAGAGGTTATCAGAAGAAGCTCACTCTCTTCAATTCTATCTCCTTTAGGTGGTGTTGGTAGAGGTGGCAAACCCTCTTTTAATGCATCTATGCTGTAGAGCTCTATCTTTCCAGAGGGTGTTTGATATACATCTCTAGGCCTTGGCTCTAGCTCTGCAAAACCCTCTTCAACAAGCTTCTTAAAGATTTTGTCCCCTAAGGCAACTCTAAACACTTCGTAGGGATCTAGACAAAGCTCTGAATAGCTGCTTAGTACAATCCTCTTAGCTATTTCACACATTAGCTGGTACTCCCCTAGAGACTCACAGAGAGGGTCTATAGCAGGGTTATTGAGATAGACAATGCTGTGGCTATAGCTAAAAACAGCATCGAGCTTTTCATAGAATGTTGGTGCAGGTAGAACAACATCTGCTAGCCTTGCAGTATCACTCCAATGAGTCTCGTGAACAACAACAAAAACATCTTCTCTCTTAAGCCCTTCAACAAACTTATCTACATTTGGTAGAGTTGCAGCAGGGTTGTGGAGGTGTATATAGACAAACTTGTAGTTGCCTTTATATATCTCTTCACCTATCCTCTCCATACTTACAACCTTTCTCGGCCCCCACCACCTACTGCCCTCAACATCAAAAAGATTTATTGGCAGCCCATCGGTGTTGCTATAGTAGAATCCTCTGTGCATCCCAATTAAGGCAGGTATAATTGATATTGACCTAACTATCTCTCCACCACCATACCTTCTCTGAAGACCATAGCCAATAAGTATAGCAATTGGCTTTTGGCTAGCAAGCTCCTCTGCAAACTCAGCTATCTCGTTTCTAGATACACCTGTTACCTCCTCAACCAAATCTAGGCTATAGCTCTCAAGATGCTTAACAAGCTCTTCAAATCCATAGGTATATCTATCTATGAAACCTTTATCTATATACCCCTTCTCAACAAGGTATCTAGCCACACCAAGTGCTAGATAGCCATCAGAGCCAGGTCTAACCATGATAAACCTTGTGCTTTGCCTAGCTGTTTCAGTAAACCTAACATCTATTGTTGCAATGGTTCCTCCCCTCTCCTTAACGCTTAGAACCCTTCTCCACAAATGAACTGCGCTAACAGCTGGGTTAAAACCCCAGACAACAACCATATTAACCTTGTCAATATCATTTGGGAAAATGCCATAGGTAGACCCATAGACAAGTTTCAGCGCCTTAGCACCACTAAAATCACATATACTTCTATCCGTCTGAGTAACACCTAGAAAGTTCCACAGCCTCCTACTAGCATATCTAGTTAAAATACCTCTGTTACCAGCATATTCAAGAAAAAGCGCCTTCTCTACTCCATAAACATCTATAACCTCCCTCAATCTAGATACAATAACCTCTAAAACACTATCCCAATCCAACTTCCTAAAAACACCTCCACCAATGTTAACAACAGGGTAGAGAACCCTAAGAGGAGAGTAAACCCTCTCAATATCTTTAGCAGCTCTAGGACATAGAACCCCCTGAGTAAACATGTCATTGCTAGCCTCAACCCTAGCAATCCTACCACCCTCAACATAGACCCTCAACCTACAGGTGTCGTAGCAATCCCTTGGACATCCAACTAAAATCATCTTCAAAACCCTTCAACAAGCCTATGCAAAATAGCTATAGCCCTTTAAAACATTTTAAACTCTTTGCAATCAATACAACATAGAAGAGGTGATAAGATGTATCAAATAGACTTCACAGCACCTATTCCATCATCGGCATTGGTAACCGTTATCGTTTTTGGCATTGTCATGATAGCTGTTTTAGCGATACTGGCTCTACCAATATATCTGCTAAGAATAACAGTTTTTAGCGATGGAATAGTAGTTAAAGCTCCTCCGATGTACAGATTCTCAGTAAAGCGGGAAGAGGTTGAAGAAATATTTGTTGCAGATCTAAATTCAAGAGATGATCTTAAGCCAAGGCTAAGGACATGGGGAACAAGACTGCCAGGCTATGCACTAGGCTGGTTCAAGCTAGGTAATGGTGCAAAAGCGTTTTGCGTCATATCCAGCAACACAGCTGTTGTTTTCAAACTAAGGAACAACACATACCTTATAGTTACACCAAGTAACACAACAAACTTTATACAAACACTAAAAATGCTTGGGTGGAGCACTCCATAATAGCTTCCTTTCCCACATATAAACCACATCTTGAATTAGAGGAAAATAGTAAGATATGAATTAGATAAAATATATTGCAGTTATGATTGTAGTCATAGCATTGTTGCTTATAGCATCATAGCTGTTTCTTTACAAGCTATGTCTCCAAATCTTCAGTATATAATTTAATGAATTAACTGACCTCCTCCCCACCCTGAAGAGCAAAGCTTTCAGTTGTAAAGCTCAAAAACAATTCATCTATATATCAAAATAGGAAATAGTTGAAAGGATGTCGCATTTTATACCTTTTTTATGTTCTAGTATATAGGTGGAGAGTTTTTGGGGATTAGAATCTATAAAAAGGCTTTTGTCATTGCAGATGACTTTACTGGAGCCAATGATACGGTAGCTCAGTTTAGTAAGGTAGGATATAGATGTGTGGTGATAGCTGAAGCAACTAGTTGTTTAAGAGAAATGATTCAGCGTTATGATGTGGTGGGTATTAACACAAACTCGAGATCTCTACATCCAAGTGAGGCTTATGAAAAAGTGCTGAAAATGGTAAAGGAGATAGTTTCGGTGTTAAGTGGCTTGGGATATCAACTAGATGAAGTTTTGATTTATAAAAAAATAGATTCTACGTTGAGAGGGAACATTAGGGAGGAGATCAAAGCTATTTACGAAGAGATTAACCCTGATTTAATTGTTTTTGCCCCTGCTTATCCAAAGCAAAAAAGAATAACTATAAAAGGTGTCCATCTACTTAACAACATTCCAGTTGATAAAACATATTTTGGCAGAGATATACAAACACCTGTGAGGTCTTCCTATATACCAAGCTATTTCTCTAGAGATTTTGGTGATAAATATAGACATATAGATTTAGATGAGCTTAGAAGCTTGCAAAGCTTTGATGTCTGTAGCTATAGGTTAATATCATCAGATATAGAGAATGATCAAGACCTCTCCAAATTGATAGCAATTGTGAATAAATGTGAAGGGGCAAGAAGAGTTATCTGGATTGGATCAGCAGGGCTTGCAGAGCATCTAATATACTTCGCTATGATAAGCCCAAGCCATAGAAAACCAGTCTTCATGTGTATAGGATCTGCTAATGATGTTATGCGAAAACAAATCATTAAGCTGATCAATACAGGGGGAAACCACATATTTATAGCGTTAGATATTGAAAGGCTGATAAAGAATTTCAATGATGAGTATAGAGATGTTATAGGTAAAATCATGGAGAACTGTAACACTAAACCCCTCTCTATAATACTGGCTTCAGCTTTTTACGATGAACAAATTAGACAGGGAGAAAAAATTGCGAAGGAGCTAGGTATTGATAAAATAGCATTAGGGGAACTGATTATGGATTATCTAGGTAGACTATGCTCATCTTTAATAAAGGATATAGAAATGGGTAGGCTTAGTGGTGTATTTCTAAGTGGTGGTGATACAGCACTAGCAATAGTTAAGCATCTTGGTTTTGAAACACTTGAAGTTGTAGGGGAGATAGAGCCAGGTCTTCCTCTACTAAAGATTGCCAACACAGAATTAAAGTTTGCAACTAAGGCTGGTGGTTTTGGCGATGAATGGACGCTTATAAGAGTTTTATACAGGTTGATATCATAAGGTGTTTGCAAAATGGCTAAACCCGTGATTCTAGTTACAATGGGGGATCCTGCAGGTTCTGGACCAGAGCTTATACTCAAAGCTTTGTCACATCCTGAGATCCAAGGGATTGCTACATATGTGATTCTAGGTGATATGAAGGTGCTGAAGAGGGCTAAGGAGATAGTGAAAGCCTATAACCTAAACCTGGTTTCTGTTAAAGATCCAGAGGAGCTTATAGAGAAACCTTTTCAAATAGGGGTTATAGACCTAAACAATGTTGATCTTGAGAAATTGATATATGGTAAACCCTCTGCTATGGGTGGAAAAGCATCTTATGAATATATAGTTAATGCTGTTAAAATTATACAGAAAGGAAAAGCTCATGCATTAGTCACAGCTCCTATAAGTAAGGAAAGCCTCTATCTAGCAGGGTATAGCTATCCAGGCCACACAGAACTTTTAGCAAATTTAGCTGGTGTAAAGACTGTGAAAATGATGCTGATTGCCAAGCACTTAAAAGTCTCTCATGTTACTACACATGTCTCTCTTAAAAAAGCCATTGCTGAGTTGATAAAGAAAGACAACATATATCTTACTATAAAGCTTACCCATGAAGCATTGGTTAAGCTCTTTGGCATAGAGAAACCAAGGATAGCTGTAGCGGGGTTGAATCCACATGCTAGCGAAGGTGGGTTATTTGGCGATGAAGAGGAAAAGGAGATAATTCCAGCTATAGAGCTAGCTATAAAGAATGACATCGATGCAGAAGGGCCATATCCACCAGATTCAGTATTCTATAGAGCTTACTACAATAAGGAATTCGACGCAGTTATAGCGATGTACCATGACCAGGGACATATCCCAGTTAAAATGGTGAGTTTTATGGAGGGGGTTAACATGACCCTTGGACTGCCATTCATAAGAACTTCACCAGACCATGGAACTGTATGGGGAAAAGCAGGCAAAGGCACAGCTGACGAAACAGCTACATTAGAAGCAATAAGACTAGCAGTTTTACTATCGAGAAGACTCCTACCATAAGTAGACAATAAAATCAATACGCCCTACCCTCACATTCCTCATGGAAACAACAAAGCAAAATTTCGTAAATAAAACACAAGCCTTTTGAAGATATTTTAATCTATGTCTAAACCCTTTCCAGTTTCCGTTTGTCTCTAGATGTTTATTCTCATTATTGTATTTATTTGTTGTATCTAGGGGCTTCCACCTCGCCTACACCTCACATGCTATCGGTGTAGGTTCATGGGTGGCTGTAGAGCTTAATGGCACAAAGCTCCCATTTAATTTTAACTAGCTTAGGCTTAGAGCATAGCTTCCATCGCCTAAACAGACTCTGATAAAAATAGATGAAACAAACACTTATAAACCTAACCCATAAATATCAACTACGAAACAGCCTAAACTTGAAATGCTGGAATCGATATAAAGTAAATCCTTTAAGCCATTATCAATTATCTACAAATATCTTATTCAATCCAGTAGCGCTTTAGTCTATAAGCTTTACAGTTAATTGTATGACATTACATCTCGTTTTCATATACAATATCCAGTAATAGAACATTACCTTTTTAAATTTCACTACACTAAATAGTTTAATTTATCGAAATAGCATCTATGATACATGGTTTAAACATGTAATAAGGTTTAGCTCAGTTCTTGAGGATAGAGTAAACACTTTAGCTAGAGACATAGATTTAGAGATGAATTTTATACCATCGTTTAATCTACATCTGAAGATCAAACTTTAAAGCCCACTGCTAACTGATTTAAGATGTCTTCTTCAATGCTTCTGCTATATAGTCATTAACTGTTTTACACTTTCTTCGGTAAATAATAATGGAGAATATCATAAGAATGAAAGTTAGCACCATTGAAAACGGTATAGAGAGCTGTATGATCTTGATAAGAAAGTCTGTGTTTAGAAGTCCCCACTTATAGGCAAGCACCCAGTTTACTACAAGCCATGCAACCAGCATCACCATGGTTAAGTTGAGAGCAAATCTATAGCTCTTTCTCGTGAACAAACCCATAGCAAGTGAACCCATTATTATAATTAGCCATGATAAAACCATTAAAAACTTAGCTTGAGATCCAAGAAACGATGCATATCTTCTTAACTCTATCATCATTGCAATACTAAATATAGACACTGCTACAACAACTAAAAGAACTATAAAGGTTAAGACATAATATCTCCTATTTATCATTCCTCTCTATTAAAAGATAACTAAAACCTCCTTTACCTCAACAACAATTTTGTAAATCCCAATTAAAAACTTTTTGATTGAGGAAATGTTCTTGAAGCAATTGCCAATAACTGCAAGTCGTGGAGCCAAGTACATGGATTCATAGCTGAGAAATATGGCTTGGCAATCCCTCAGCGTCACGTTGACTAGGCTAATTGATAAACTTGAAAAGCTAAGCATGATCAAAAACTATGATTTCAAAACCCAGTATATAGGGAAGCCTCTCGAAGAATAGCTACTACATGGAGGCAGAAGTAGAACTAAGCTCTCCTAACCTCCTCCACACTCTAAATGATGAGACTTTCAGTTGCAACTTAAGTTCTACCTAGGGTTATCCAAGATGTGGGATCTCTTTGGATAGCTCTAAACGTCTCTAAGGCAGATGAACATCTAAGAAGCAGTGATAGAGAAAAAGAGTTGAAATAGTGAAATATAAATTTATGTGAGGACTGATTCTCAGCTAAATTCCCTTAGTTGCAAAGATCTGAAAATAATTTTTAAATAAATTAAATATTTTCTCTTATCTCTATGGCCATACATAGCCACAATACTTATAAAGTTTCTATACAATGAATGTAATAGAGGTTTTGATAGCGGAGCAACAACTATTATCTCTATGCTTAGTATCATAATCCCCTCACTATCTGCTATACTTTCAATAATTTATGCTACTTATAGAATTGGTAAAAGGTTTAATGAAATAGACAAGAGATTTGAAGAGCTTAAGAGGTATGTAGATAAGGATCCAAAGGAATTCACATTAAAAGAAGCTGAAGAGTTTAGGGAACTTGGTAGAAAAGCAATTGTCGAGTACTGGGATAGGCCAGAAGCCTATAAACTCCATCTATACACCTGCATCATATATGGACTAACCCTTAGAAAGGTATATGAAGAGAAGGAAAAGAAAAGAAAGTGGCAAGAGGTTCAGCAATAACCTCAAGATTAATGAGATATTTTCTAACAGCTTCAATATATTGGAAGAACTATGAAGGTGATTAAGACTATAGATCTATTGCAATTTTTAAGTATTTGCATTAGATTTTAATTGCTGTAACATATAGATTGTCGCTTTTCTTTCTAAGATAACCTGTAGTTCCTTGGGAAACAATTCTTAGATTAGCTTTGTTAACAAGGTTTGTAAGCTCTTTTTCTGTGTAGAGGTAGTAGATTCTCTTGAATTTTCCTCTTCTTGTATTCCAATACACTATGTATTTTCTTGGGTAACCAAGTAAACCTCCTAAAGTTTTTATGTAGTTAGCTATTGTCTGTAGCAAAAATCTTCTTTGTCTCCACAGCCATATCGTTACCAACATCATTCCCCTAGGCTTTAGAACTCGATGCACTTCATTAAAGAATTTCTGTGCAAGTTCTGTAGATAGGTGATGAACAAGAGCTATAGCTACTATAGAGTCTACAGAGCTATCTCTAATAGGCATATTCGTTGCATCGCCAACTACAGCATCTCCAAACACCTCTCTTCTCCTCAACGTTTCTCTAGCTGTATAAGCCATAGACTTCGATATATCTAAACATATGACATAGCCATTATTTCTATAGGCAACCTCAACCCCATTAACACAAGGACCAGAACCAGCATCTAGAATAACCCTCCCTTTAACAACCTTTGCTATAGACCAAGGCTTCACTCTCCAAAATCTATAGCCTTCAGCAATAATGTTATACGATTGAATAGTTTCAAAATAATCTCTATAACTTCTATTGAGAATCCTCATCCCTCCCTACCACATAGCTTCGTAAACCTAAAAACTGTTTCATAAAAACAATATGTTATTCTTACTTATTACCTTATCTTAAACCACTACCTCTGTACTGTACATAATTACTTTCTACTCCCTTTTGGGAATCTCTGATTCTTGTTATATAAGTATTATTTAAGTAAAGGCTTTATAGTTTTTATTAAAACATAGATTTTGTTATGAAAATATTTTGTTGATGTTCTAATGGGTTAGAGTTGACTTTATATAGCTGTTTTAATTATGTATTGAAATGAATTGAGTTTATATGTTCTAATAATTTAGAATTGAAACAATAATTTAAAAAGAGTTGAATATAGTAACTAAAACTGATGTTTTCCTCAGATAAAATTTTATAGTTGGGTTAATGTAATGTTTTAGTATTGTATATTTGTTTATTTGCTTTAGTGATATTCTTTTTTTTAACAACATTATTGTTATGTGTGTAGAGAATCTATTCTCTATTCCTTGCAATCCTCTAGATACCTAAATACTTATCCCGAGTATGCTTCAATGGATTACTATACTGAGGGGTGAGGCTAGGAAAGTGATTGAGTATACATATAAATTATTGAGTTCTGTAAATGTAAAGGTCTTCAAGCTTAACTATGAATTTATCATTAAGAAGCTTAGAGAATGTAAGAGAGCTCTAGAGAAAGATGCCATAGCTGTTATACTTATAGACTCTCTCGCTAGAGGAGATTACACAGTTTTCTCAGATGCAGACATAGTTATAGTTGTTCCTAACGACTACTCAAAGAAATTCCTTGATAGAATACCTGATTTCATAGATCCAACACTTCCTATAGATATAGAGCCTAGAGTCTATACAAAGAACGAGATACTTAGATTGGCAGAAAAAAGTGTTTGTATAGTTAAAGAAATTGTAGACTATGACATAATAATTGCAGGAGATAGAAATGTTGTAGAGAAAAGATAACAAAAATTTTAAGAAATAATTCTTAAAATAATTAACTTTAAACCTAAACCATCATCGAGGTGCTTTCCTTAGGTACTATCTACATTATCTGGGTATCTACTTTGTACTGCTGTTCTATTTCTTTATAGATGTCGATGAATCTCTTTACAAATTTTCAATTCTTTCTCTGTAACTGTATGTATTTCCCAACTTTACAGAAGGATTAACATTGCATTCTATGAATTATTTCAGCTCTCAATCTTCATCTACATCTAGAAAAATCAACTTAAGATATTATTAAGAACCTCTGAGGTGTACATAAAGCTTTTTACTTTGCTACCAAAGTATACCTAGGTATACCTAGGTGTTATAGTTGAGTATAACTATCTCTATCAAGGTTCGTAAAGAACTTGTTGAACTAGCTGATAAAATGATTAAACTTGGGCTTGCGAAAAGTAAAAGCCATGCTTTTAACATCATGATTGAGAAAGGGTTGAGTGAGGTTCTGAAGGAGGTTGATCTCTGGGAAAATATATATAGAGATGTTGAGGAGTTTAAGAAGCAAAACTTTGTTTTAAGACATGGTAGTTTAAATAAGCTTCTTGAAGAGGATAGAGCTCGTTGACAACATACATCGATACAAATGTGATTATATCTTTCATTGATGAGGAGGATCCTAATCATGAGAAGGCTTTGAAGCTAATCGATAAGCTTCCTAGGGATAGAGTTGTATCTATGTTAGCGTTAGTTGAACTGGCATCTGTCTATTCAAGAGCTAACCTAGAGAAACCTATTGCATTAGCCTTCTACTCTATCGATATCGTTAAAGCAAAAATTGTTGATGTAGACTTTAGCGCTGTTCTAAGAAAAGCCCTCACCTATGCACATCAACTAAAGCTCAGGGCTCTTGACCTACTCCATATGATAACAGCAAGCGTTATTGGATGCAAAAAGTTTGTCACATTTGACAGTGAAATCATTAGAAAATCAAATGCTATAGCTAGTACCCTAGGGATAGAAGTACTCACAGACATAATTGAGAATGCGACTTAGATTATATCTGCTTTACACAATTCCGAGGCTCATGCTAATAAACATTCACAGTTTAAACCTCTCTCTAAACTCTCTACTAGACTTCAAAACCTCATCAAGCTCTTCATCACTAAGTAAATGCTTTAACTCCTCAAGAGCTAGCTCTGAGCTCTTCAACCTCAATGTGAAGTAATTGCATCGCTATTCCACCTCAGCTTTTCTAAGTCTTTTGCTGAGTTTTCAATAGCTTCTTTCCTCAGTCAAAGTTAATAGCTGTGTATATTTATGCTATTAGTGAAGTGTAGAGGTGCTGGACAATAATTAGTGGTGTTAAGAGGTTTAGGCTGAGGTTTGCTCCTGGTTTAGAAGTTGAGTTCATTGATAGGGATAAGGGTGTTGAGCAGGTCTATAGATATGCTGAGAAGGGTACTGTAGCTCTAGTTGATGTGTATGGCCCTGAGGGAGCGGTAAGTCTGCATGGCTTTTACAAGCAGCTGAGATCTTGAAGGAGAGAGGTTTTGATGCGATTTATGTAGATGTTGCTCATAGAGACTACATTGCTTATACAGATGTTAAGGAGATTGTTGAGAGGATTGGTGAGGTTGTTGCCGATGTAGCTGGCTATACACCAATTAAGTTAGCTTAAGTTAGCAGACCTGGTTATTTTGTTAGCAAACCAGCTCCTGAAGAGGTGGAAGAGGAAGAGAATTACATTACTTGTAGACGAAGCCTTCCAAGCTATTGGCTTAGACAAGGCTGAGATCTATGTTAAGATGCTTCTAAACCTCATTGAGTACCCTCCAGAGAGCTACGAAAACATAGTATCATTGTTGCAACTAGCGAGGGCTTGTCTAGGTGGAGAATCGGTAGGCATAGGTGGGGCTGGCTAACACCTATGTGGAACATGGGTAGAAAGGGCTTTGAAGAGCTCTACGAAAAGATACCCAGCTCCAAGCCAAGCTTTGAAGATGTTTGAGACTCACAGGTGGAAATCCATATATGCTTAGATTACTCTACATAGGTAACTGGAGTGCCAATACGTTTACTAGCCTCATTATTGAGGAGAAAAGACTATCACCAGAATTCATCTCCAGATGGGGAAAGCGGCTTGAGAAAGCTGTTGAAAAGCCAGACGCTTTGTGGGGTACTGCAGTGCAGTATTTGAATAGGACATATGATGTATCAAGGTGAGCATCCTTGTACAAAAATACAAGCCAAGTCAGCATCCCTTTCAAAAAGACTTACAGCTGTAACGGTATTCATCTTCATACTGTCAACGTGTCAAATCATCAACTTTATAAATACGCGGCAAACACCTTTTGAAGGCCTTAAACTACTGTGGTCTGCACAAAGTAAGTGGAAAGGATTCACGGGTGCAACGCGTATCATTGGGTCAACAGTTTATATAACTGGCACTGGGTTATAGGGAGTTAGAGTTATTGAGGTTAGAGATATAAGCATAGGTAAGCTCTCCTCAACTGAATAGCACCTATGAAAGTTACACGTATTTAGTTGATTGTGTGGCTTTAAATGGCTATCTGTATGTTGTAGGCATAGACAATGCTGTAGGTATCTAGGTGATGAGTCCGGCTTTGCTGAGATGTGATGTGCCGTCGAGCATCTGATTGAGGAATAAAATAATATGTGTTTTGCATCAAGGGTTTGCATCTATTTTAATCAGCCTTGATTCTTGTTGCAGCATGTATCCCAAATGCTTTTTAATTCCTTTTAACAATAGCTTTGCAAAAACCTTACCCAGGTTAACATTTAAATAACAGAATATCTGTATCACTTAACAGCAGATATTTTTCTCTCAGCAACACCTCTAAGTAGATGGATCTTAACATTTAGATTAATTATCTTTACAAATTCTGCAACCCTCTTAATATATACCTCAAGGTTCTTAGAAGCCCTCTTCCTAGCCTCTCTAATAAAAGCTCTTCCAATAACCTCCAACACCTTCACAACAACATGATTCAATCTCATAGTCTACATTTTTGTTGGGTTTTAGCATTAGATGTTCTTAGCCATTTGTAGTGTTTCTATGCTTCTATCTCTTATTCAGAAATAGGTAAGGTGTTTGGAACTATTTTATGGATCCATGCAATAGATATCTATATATCTAATACCTTGAAGCTAAATATGTAAGTTGATATGGATGAACTACCTATAAATGTATGTACATCTTATATATTATGTGGCTGGGCTGACCATATTAATAGAGTAAAATTTATATATACTCCATAGATCCTGTATTGTTGTGGTGAAAATGTCTGTAAAGGAGGAGTTAATTAAAAGGTTAAAGGAGGCTGTTGTTAATGGGGATCCTGAAGAGGTTTTAAAAATAGCTAAAAAGATTATTGAGGCTGGTATAGATCCTCTTGAAGCTGTTGAGAAAGCTCTTGTTGCTGGTGTTCTTGAGCTAGGGGATATGTGGGCTAGGGGAGAGGCTTTTATAGCTGATGTAGTAGCTGCTGCAGATGCTATGAAGGTTGGTCTCCCCATTCTTAAAAGCGAGATTGTTAAGAAAGGTAAAAGCGTTAAGTATCTTGGGAGAATTGTTATAGGTACTGTTGAAGGTGATATACATGACATTGGCAAAAGCATTGTTGCTACTCTTTGGGAGGCTTCAGGTTTTGAGGTTATTGACCTAGGTGTTGATGTTTCTCCACAGAGGTTTGTAGAGGCAATAAAGCAATACAACCCTGATATAGTTGGTATGAGTGCATTGCTGACTACTTCAATGCTTAAACAAAAAGAGACTATAGAGGCAATAAAGCAAGCTGGTTTAAGAGATAAGGTGAAGATTGTTATCGGCGGTGCTCCAACAACTGAGGAATGGGCTAGAGAGATAGGTGCTGATGGATGGGCACCAGATGCCTTTAGTGCTGTTGAGTTAGTTAAGAAGCTATTGAATATTGAGTAGGGTGGTTCTATGGCTAAGCCAAGGATAGAGGTTTTAGATAGGAATGAGGTTGTAGAGATACATTGGAGATCTCTTAACGTTCTTAGTAGAGTAGGTGTGAAGATAGATCACGTAGAAGCTCTTAAAATGCTTCAAAGCATAGGAGCTGAGGTGGATTTCAATAAAAACATAGCTAAGATCCCTGAATATATTGTTAAAGAAGCTTTAAAGAAAGCACCAGCTTCTGTAAGGCTTTATCACCGCGATGGAAAAAGGTATATCGAGCTATATGGATGGAGCACATATTTTGTTGTAGGCTCTGCTGCATATTATTACATGGACTGGAAAACAGATGAGGTTAGAAGACCATTTTCAAAGGATTTAGCCGATGTTGCAAAGGTTACAGATGCTCTTCCAAATACACATATAATGTCAACAGCTCTTGTTCCTGCAGATATACCAGAGATTGTTGCCGATAGATGGAGGATGTATGTAGTTATAAAGAGTTGCTCTAAACCTATAGATACAGGTGCTTTTACTGTAGAGGGTGTACCGGATGCTGCGAAGCTTATGGCAGCTATTGTAGGTGAGGAGAATGTTAGTAAAAAGCCTTTTATGATATTTGCCGCATGTCCTTCACCACCACTTAAATGGAGTTCTTTAACAACTCAAAACCTAATAGACTGTGCAAGATATGGTATACCAGCACATATTATACCAATGCCACAAACAGGTGGGACAGCACCTGCTACATTGGCTGGTGCTATTGTGCAGGCAAATGCAGAGTTTTTAGCTGGGATGGTGATAGCACAGTTTACAAAGCCAGGTGCACCTATAGTTTATAGCGGTTCTCCAACTGTATTTGACCAGAGGTTTGCAACATCATGTACAGGCTATATAGAGGTTGGACTTATATCTGCAGCTTTTTCACAGCTTGCAAAGTTCTATGGGGTTCCAAGTGCATCTTATACTATTGTTAGCGATGCTAAGGTTGTTGATCCACAGGCATCTCTAGAGCCTGCTTTTGGAGCATTAATATCTGTTTTAAGCGGTATAAATATGGCTATAGGCTCTGGAATGCTGCTAGAGGAAAACTGTATAAGCTTAGTTAAGCTTGCTATAGATGACGATATTGCTGGTTCAGCTCTTAGATTTGCAAAAGGTATATATGTAGATGTTGAGACATTGGCAGAGAAATTGATAGAGGAGGTTGGTCCAGGTGGTCTGTTTCTAAAATATAAACATACACGTGATTGGTGGAGAAAAGAACACTTTATACCAAAGCTACTTGATAAGAAAACAGTAGATATGTGGAGAAAAAGCGGTTCTAAAACCCTAAATACAGTTGCTAGAGAATATATAGAGAAGATTTTAAAGGAGCATAGCGTAGAGCCTTTACCACCAGATATCGAGAGAAGTTTAGATGAGGTAATGCTAGAGATAATGAAAAGATATAAAGTAGAGAAAATACCAGAGATATAGGGTAGATATAGGTGGTGTGATATGGCTAGCTCTATGCTGAAAAGAGAACTTGGTGTAGTTCTACTTACAGCTCTAGGTATTGGTGGTGTAATAGGTTCCGGCATATATACATTGCCAGGGCTTATAGCCTCAGTCTCAGGGCCTCTTTCAATACTAGCAATAGTTGTGATGAGCATAATAACCACTGTGTTGATATATATACTTGCAGAACTTGGTAAAATGTATCCTAAAGCTGGTGGTATCTATTACTTCGCTAAAGAGATGCTAGGCGATCTTTCAGGGTTTATAACAGGTCTTAGCTATTACTTCTGCTGCTTTATTGGAACTGCAGCTATAATCTATTCATTCCTTCTATATCTCTCATACTATATACCAGGTGTTGCTATAGGGTTAACACTTACTCCACTAGGTATTGCTATAGCTATAGTTATACTAGCTATAGTTACTGCAATCAATATTGTTGGTGTTAAGCATGGTGCAGGACTAAACTTCATATTAACATTAGCTAGGATATTACCTCTTCTATTATTTATAGCAATAGGGTTTACTAAGATAAATGCAAATAACTTTGAGCCTTTTGCTCCATATGGCTTTGGAAGCATAGGGCTTGCTATAGCTTTTGGATTTTGGATGTTTGTCGGATTTGAAGGCATTGTTTTAGTTGGTGAAGAGGTTAAAGCACCTGAGAAAACTATAATGAGGTCAGCTATAGCTACTATAGCTATAGTGTCGATAATCTATATATTGCTAATGGCATCATTTATAGGCTCCATAAACTGGAGAAACCTTGGTGTAACTGAAGGGGATTGGGAGTCTATAGGCAACCTCTCATCACCACTAGCTGATATATCTAGAGCTCTTGGAATAACTGGACTAGCTGAGTTAATGGTTCTTGGAGCAGTAGTGGCATCAGCTGGATGCTTTAGTAGCTGGGTTTTGCTTCAAGGACGTGTAGCGTATGCTCTTGCACGTGAAGATAGACTTTGGAGACCTTTAGCATATATAAATCCACGTTTTGGAACACCATCAAAGGCATTGATATTCTCATCAATTCTAACAGCAATAGTCATGATTCTAGTTCCAAGCTTTCCAAATGTAATATTAATGGCAATGATAACAGAGTTTATACCCTATGGAATCTCAGCTTTAAGTATTTCAATAGCAAGATATGATCCAAAGTGGATAGCTGTAGGATTCATAGGATTCATCCTCTCGTCTCTATATATATACTGGGCTTGCTGGCCATGGACACTCACAGGCACAGTTTTAGCCATAATAAGCCTTATACTCTATCCAATTATAGCTAAAGGCAGCCAATATCTAAAAGAGCTAAAGAAAAACTCGTGGTATATAACATATCTAGTTGGGTTAACACTGATATCACTTTTGGGTGATGCGATGTTCGAATACGAAAACTTCCTACCAATATCACCACTCAACATATTCCCAATGCCCTACGATGTAATTGTAATAATAGTGTTTGCCACAATTATATTTATATGGGCCCATAAAACCCAGAAAAAATAATTTTTTTAAATAATTCAAGTTTAAATATCAACTGGTTTCCCATCTGTATGAAACATTTTAAAGTTCTATGGCATAGCTCTATTCTATCATCACTAAGATAACGGTATGTTTAAGGATTATTAGGCTTGTATCTAGATTTGTTGAGATACATCAATAGCTCTTCAGATGTTATTAGAAAAGGTATATCTTATTGTATAGATATAGCCCAGGAAAATAGCTAGTCATAAGAATGGCTTAAAACATAAGCTGTGGGTTTAGATATCATGACAGATTATTCTCTTTATCGATAAATTTATTAACTTTGTAAATCCGGTTTATCGAGAGGTAGATTTGGTTGAAATGGTTTTACTGGGTTGGTGTTATAGTATTTGTTGTGCTAGGGGTAACTACCTTGGTACCAGCACCTGCAAGTAAACCATCGCTTCTAGGCTACTATGCACACTGCTCATTTACACCAATAAGCACTGTAATTTGCTGGATAATAGCTGGGGTAATATATTGGGTTGGGAGTAGAAGAGGAAGATAGTTTTAAGGCTCTATACCAAAACTTTTTTCTTTGATAAATAATTGAAGAATTACAAGCTTTGGTTACACAAGTTTCTGGGAATGGTAGGGTTGTGAACATAGATAACTAGCTACAAGGCTATGCTGTTGAGTGGGCTTGGGAAAAGTGTGGTCATTTGCCAAGTATTTAGAAATGCTTATAGATATTTATAGAGCTTGGTAAGTGGTATATGCTAATCAGTAGATTTGTGGAAGAAGATATATTGGCTTGCTTCAAAATCTAAATTTTGTAGGGTTTGGGTGTTATGCCATGGCTAGAATTAGGACTGTTTTAGGCGATATCTCTACAGATGAATTTGGCCCAGCATTAGTTCATGAGCATATACTTGTGGATTTTATTGAAGCTGAAAAGTTTAGTAGGGATAGGTATGATCCTGAAGAAGTGTTTGAAGTTATGTTTCCTTATCTAGCTAAAATAAAAAGTCTAGGTGTAAAGGGCTTTGTTGAATGCACTCCTGCATATATGGGTAGGGATCCTAGGCTTCTGGTAAGATTTTCCAAGGCTTTAGACCTTCATATTCTAACTAATACAGGTCTCTACAAAGAGCCCCATCTTCCAAAATTCGCTTTCGAATACACGGCTGATCAGCTTGCAGAGCTATTTATCAAGGAAATTGTTGAAGGAATTGAAGATACCTCTGTCAAAGCAGGATTCATAAAAATTGCAGTAAATCCTGGTTATATAGTGCCCATACAACAGAAAATTGTAAGAGCTGCTGCTCGTTGTAGCCTTGTAACAGGGGCTGTTATTGCTTGCCATACAGCTGATGGTCCAGCGGCAATGCATTTACTTAAAATTATAAAGGAGGAAAATCTAGATACAAGTAGATTAATAGTTGTTCATACAGATGCTATAGAAAATATTGAATATCATTTAGAGATAGCTAAACAAGGTGCGTGGATCGAATATGATGGTTTGAGTCCAAGCACCTCTGAGAAAATATTAAGGTTGCTTAGATTCATGGTGGATCGAGGTTTTGAAGACCAAATTCTTCTATCTCAAGATGCAGGGTGGTATAATGTGGGTCAACCTCGCGGTGGCAAAATTAGAGGTTATGAATACTTGTTTGAAGTTTTTGTTCCTTTAATGAAGAAGAATGGCTTTGACCAAAAATTAGTTGACAAGATTTTGGTCAATAACCCTGCTAAAGCCTTTCAAATTAAGTAACACCACTTTTGTTGTATAGGAATGGTGATTGCAGAGCAAATAATATAGATCAGGCAATTGTGTTTTTAAACATAGAAAAACATATAGTTTGGTACATAATCCAAGACTGTATTGATATAATCTCCTCTCCTACCATGAAAAGTAAGTGCTTATATTAAAATGGGGAGATTCAGAGCTATAATCTCTCTGGGTTTTCTCTGAAAACCTCTGATCTATCTCTTTATAGAGCTTGAATAATTGCAAAGACTCTAAGTAGAGGGTATATCAAAAACCAAATAGAGAATACATAGCCTATAGACATTACAAGAATTGGATAAGCATCAGAGACTTGAGCTGTGGTTTTACCTCCTATCAAGCTAGTTAACCCTACAATAATATTCACAACAAATATTATGAAACCAATTAAATTTATCTATTTTAGCAACCCATTTTTCATAACTACCTCCACCTATTAGCAATTTATATAATCTCCTATTCGAATCCTACTCTCTTAAACTCTAGCGAGTCTATAGCAAATAGGTTTAAACCTGATTTATAGATTTTTAATAGAAGTGATCTTTTTATTACTTCTATAATTGGAGAGCTCAAAACAGGAAAGAAGTAAAGCATGAAGACTTATAAGCTATATCTAGGCTTAATTAAAGCAGCTAATCCAAGGTTAAGCATCTTTAATCCTTTGAACAAAAGCTTAATGATTTCGAAAACATTTTATCTTTGTAGCATATTATGGGTACCGTAACTAGGTGTTTACGGCATGGGTGTATCAACTATTGATTGGCAGAAGCTTGAGGAGGTTATCGAGAAAGCTATTAGAAGGTCCAGGGTAGAAGAGCTCAGAGATTTTACAGAAGCTATTAAAATTCTTGCAGGTTATGTGAAGAAGGGGTATGAGGTTTTAGAAGAACACAGCAAAAGAATAGAGGAGTTAAGCAAGAGAATAGAAGAACACAGCAAAAGGTTAGAAGAACATAGTAGAAGAATAGAGGAAATGAATAAAATATTGGAGAAGCATAGCAAGATATTAGAAGAACACAGCAAAAGAATAGAGGAGTTAAGCAAGAGAATAGAAGAACACAGCAAAAGGTTAGAAGAACATAGTAGAAGAATAGAGGAGTTGACAAAAAGAGTAGAGGAGCAGAGCTATAGATTAGAAGAAGTAAGTATAGCTATAAAGGAGCATAGTAAGAGGTTAGAGGATCTTGGAAGACTAGTTACAGTAATTGCTAACAGATTTGGTGTTTTAAGTGAAGAGAGTTTTAGAGCTGGTATGAGATATGTTGTTGAAGAGGTTTTCGGTGTTGCGAAAGTCGAGAAGTGGGTTTATAGAGATGATGAGGGCTTTGTCCATGGAGTACCAGCAATCGTTGAAGTCGATGTTGTTATTAGGGATAAAGAGCATATTCTAGTTGAAGTAAAGTCAAGAGTTTCGAAAGGAGATATATCAGAGCTAAGTAAGATAGGGAAGCTATATGAAAAAATTGAGAAGATTAGACCAAGGCTTGCAATAATAGGTGGATTCATAGATAAAGGAGTTAAAGAGCTTGCTGAGAATCTAGGTGTAGAGATAATACCTATTCTAACCCCCTATTCATAGAAAAATCTATAAAGCATACAAATGCTTTCTCAACTTCTATACACACTCCTTACAAACCCTTTCTAAAACAATTTATAGACACACAGTAAATGTTTATCTAATAGCTTTAAGATGTTTAAAAATCCTAAATAGCAATAAGACAATGCTGCATAAAAACAATTCAATGTAGCTAAAGTATAAAAATCTATGTAAGGACAAAACAATAAAAACTGAAGGTATATAGCTAAGTGGATGGTGGTTTTTAAATGATTATAGATTTTCATGTTGAAATAGGGGATAATATTTACTATATTCTTTGAAGGTCTCTAACCTAAAACTCTTTTTAATTTTTAAATTCTTTAACTGTATTAAAAATATGTTTTATCTACCTAAAACAAATCCTAGTTTTTCTCTATTATATAAGCTAAATAAAGCCGTAAAACAATTTCCTAAATATAATAGTATGCTGTTTATCTGCATCATAACTATGAATAGTATTGTATTGGCAATCCACATCTTAAATGCATTGGATCTCTTCAATAGATGTTTTGCTATTATGCTATTCTATGTAGAGCTCTTTACTGCGATACACAATCCTACCCTCTGCAATAGTCATCAACACGCTGAGCTCTTTAT
>Ga0209183_1000131_pt1 | contig 35005 bp, 36 predicted proteins | sample LHCtaG_2_FD_184120 | JGI IMG/M metagenome (GOLD analysis project Ga0209183, IMG submission 184120) | Hot spring microbial communities from Little Hot Creek, USA to study Microbial Dark Matter (Phase II) - LHC4sed_replicate (SPAdes)... | ecosystem: Environmental > Aquatic > Thermal springs > Hot... | reverse complement strand
CCTGCCGGAGTCCGGGACTGGGACCACCACGTCGGCGTCTGCCGGGAACCTCTTCGCCAGCTCTCTCCCCAGCCCCTCCCTAGCCTTGTAGACCGAGATCCCGTCGATCACGCTGTCCGGCCTGGCGAAGTAGACGTACTCGAACATGCACCTGGCCCTCCGAGGAGACGAGGCTACCCTCACCCTCTCCACGCTCCCCTCGCAGACCCTCACCAGCTCGCCCGGGTTCACCTGCTCATGGGTACAACCATTAAGCCCCGCTAGCGTGTCGAGGGCGCATGACTCCGACGCCACCACAACTAGGTCGTTGACCCTTCCGATGCAAAGCGGTCTGAACCCCAGGGGGTCTCGATAGGCGTAGAGCTCCCCCTCGTCGTTCACGAGGACGAGCGAGCACGCCCCGTCTATCTCGGAGGCGGTGAGCTCGAAGGCCTCCACGTAGTCCATGCCGCACTCGACCAGGTTCTTCGCCAGCAGCTTGGCGAGGACCTCCGTGTCCGTGTCGGTCGTAAATATCACGCCTTGCTTCGCAAGCTCCTCTCTTATGTCGAGGAAGTTCGTTATCGCCCCCTTGAAGGCCAAGGCGAAAGAGAACTTGGGATTCTTAATGGTGAAGGGCTGAACCTCCTCAATTGCAACGCGAGAAACCGTCGAGTATAAGACGTGGCCTATGCCGACGTGACCTCTAAGGTTCGTCAGGACGTCCTTGGTCACCACGTCCATTACTAATCCAAATCCCTTGTGCACTCGCAACTCGCCGTCGCCTAGAACGGCCACGCCAGCGGACTCTTGTCCCCGGTGCTGGATGGCAAACAGGGCCTTGTATATGTGCTCCGCCACGCTTTCCTTTGCTATGGAGCTTATTCCTACTACTCCGCACCTCTCCCTCATCTTGATCGATGGCGTCACCTCTCCATTATCCTCCTGTAGAACTCTTCGTATGCCTTCTTGACCTCCTCCAGCGAGGCCCCCCTCCTATACAAGTCCTTGTCCAAAACCCTTTCGGTAGAAGCGTCTCTGACACGCATGCAGTCCGGATTGAGCTCGTCTCCTATCAGTAGCCCGCCATCTGCCCTGCCGAACTCGAGCTTGAAGTCGAGGAGCGTCATCCCCCTGCCCTCGAGGAACCTCTTCAAGACCTCGTTTGCCCTGAGTATCGCATCGACCATCTGCCCCACTTCGCTTTTGGTCGCAAGTTTGAGAGCTACCATGTGCGACTCGTTTATCATTGGGTCCCCTCGGGCGTCGTCTTTGAGGAAGAACTCCACGACCGGAGGATCGAAGACCGTGCCCTCGGCGACTGGCAATCTCTTCACTATGCTCCCCGTCGCCACGTTCCTGCACACGACCTCCACTGGAATCATTTGAAGCCTCTTGACCACAAGCGACGAGTCGTCGTAGGTCTCGACGTAGTGGTTCTCGACGCCGTTCTGCTTCAAGATTTGAAAGAGCCTAGCTGATATATTCGCGTTCAGCGCTCCCTTGCCCGGTATCACGTCCTTCTTCTTGCCGTCGAGCGCCGTGACTTGATCCTTGAACCTCAGTAAGACAAGAGAGGGGTCATCGAGAGCGTATACGAGCTTCGTCTTCCCCTCAGCTATTAATCCCATCACCCTGTATTTCACAAAGCCCCCTAACCCTCTTCCGTCACTTAGGGGTTTTAAGCTTTAGCTAGCTAGCCCTCCACAAGTGACCAGTGAGCTCCCACGTGCAGCTGATCGTAGCATCCCCGCCGCTACTCGAGCATGAACTATCCAAGCCTCAACAGCTCGCGCCCACTAGCCTAAGAGATTTAGCTAAGCGCCAGCTCTTAATGAGTGGTGAGATGATGAGCATCTTGCCCATAGACGCTGGCAGGTACGGTAGTGAGGAGATGAGGAGGATCTTCACCGAGGAGTCTAGGCTTCAGAGGATGCTCGACGTCGAGGCCGCATTAGCGAAGGCCAGCGCGAAGTACGGCCTGATACCACCTAAAGCAGCGGAGGTCATAGCCGAGAAGGCCAGCGCGAAGTACGTCAAGCTAGAGAGAGTTAAGGAGATAGAGGCGAGGATAAGGCACGACATCATGGCCGTTGTCGAGGCGCTCGCAGAGGTCTGTGGAGAGTACGGCGGCTACGTGCACGTCGGGGCCACGAGCTACGACATAGTCGACACAGCCACGGCCCTGCAACTCAAGGAGGCAATAGCGATAATAGAGAGGAGGCTCGAGGAGCTCTGCCGATTGCTCTGCGACATGGCCATAAAGTACAGGGACTTAGTGATGATAGGGAGGACCCATGGCCAGCATGCCCTTCCGATAACCCTCGGCTTCAAGTTCGCTGTATGGGCATCAGAGTTTGCCAGGCACATAGAGAGGCTCAGAGAAGCCAAGAAAAGAGTCTTAGTTGGGAAGATGTCTGGCGCCGTCGGGACGATGGCCGGTTTCATGGGGAGGGGGACGGAGGTTCAAGAAGAGGTCATGAGGTTGCTGGGGTTGAGGGCCGAGACCATATCCACTCAAATAGTCCAGAGGGACAGGCTCGCCGAGCTCATATGCCTCTTCGCGATAATAGCTTCGAGCTTGGACAGGGTAGCCACGGAGATAAGGAACCTCCAGAGGCCAGAAATAATGGAGTTGGCAGAAGGCTTCGAGCTTGAGCAAGTCGGGAGCTCGACTATGCCCCACAAGCAGAATCCAGTAGACTGCGAGAACGTGTCGAGCCTCGCGAAGCTCATGAGGGGCTTGGTCATACCAGCGCTGGAGAACATACCGCTATGGCACGAGAGGGACCTAACTAACTCGGCCAACGAGCGCTTCATAATACCCGAGTCTTGCATACTCTTAGACGAGATGTTGAGGAGGATTACGAAGGTCCTGAAGAACCTTAGGATCTACCCCGAGAGCATGAGGAAGAATCTCGAGCTGACTAAGGGCAGGATCATGAGCGAGGCAGTCATGATATGCTTGACTAAGAAGGGCATGAGCAGGCAGGAGGCCCATAGGCTGTTGAGAGAGCTCTCGCTGAAGTCCATGGTCGAGGACGTCCACCTGTCAGAGGTGTTGAAGAGAGACGAGAGGGTGAGGAGGTTCTTGACGGAGCAAGAGATAGACGAATTGATGAGGCCAGAGAACTACGTAGGAGAGGCCCAAAGGTTAATAGACAAGGCGGTCAGTGAGGCGATGGCCATCTTGGGCAAGAGCGAGGCAGGCTTATAGGTCACGAGTTAAACTTTTAGCCCTCCAAGGAGAGACATTAAACGCCCGCCTCTCACGTCCGCCGAGACCCTCACTAGAGGGTATGAAGATGACCGCGGATCGGTTAGGCGGGCTACAGGGGATGAGCGATCCCGACCACGCTGATCGGTGAAGACCTTCGCTGGACCGGAAGCGACCCGATCAATCACCTTCTCTAGCTATGGATTGCTGGGTAAAGTTCAGGTCGAAAGGGCTTTGGTGTTCGACGTTCCTCCTCATTTGTGCCCTTTGTCCCTCTGAAGAGAGCGAATGACGTCATTCTAGTATCGCGCCTTTGTCCACTGACCCGACCATTTTCACATACCTGGCCAAGTAGCCCTTAATCGGCTTGCTCGGCGGGATCGTCTTCTTAGCCCTCTCCTCCTCCGGCGCCACGAACTCAACGTCTATCCTCCTCATCTCTAAGTCTATTGTTATGATGTCGCCGTCGACCACCTTGGCTATCGGACCCCCCTCGGCCGCCTCGGGAGACACGTGGCCCACTGCCAAGCCCCTCGTGGCACCTGAGAACCTTCCATCGGTAATGAGCGCCACTTTCTCCCACAAGCCCATGCCAACTATGAGCGAGGTTGGCGTGAGCATCTCCCTCATCCCCGGCCCTCCCTTCGGACCTTCATACCTTATCACCACCGCGTCGCCTTCCTCTATCTTGCCTCTCACTATCGCCTCCACAGCGTCCTCCTCGGAGTTGAAGACCTTGGCGACGCCCCTGAACCTCCACATGGACTTGGGCACGGCCGCTATCTTGACTATTGAGCCTCGAGGAGCTAAGGAGCCCTTTAGGACCGCCAAGCCGCCTTCCCTCATCACGGGGTCGGAGATGCTCCTTATCACCTCCCTCTTCTCGACCTTAAAGTCCTTTATCAGCTCGCCCACGGTCTTGCCAGTGACCGTCAGCGCGTCCAAGTACAAGAAGTCCTTTATCTCGGACATCAGGGCCATCACGCCGCCCGCTAGATAGAAATCGTATACCGTGTGAGGTCCGTTGGGCGATATGGTGCATAGCTGTGGCACTGCCCTGCTGACCCTATCGAACTCGTCTAGCGTTAGATCTACGCCGGCTTCGCGGGCTATCGCCGGCAAGTGGAGGGCCGTGTTCGTAGAGCCTCCTAGCGCGACGTCCACCGCTATGGCGTTTAAGAAGGCCTTATAGGTCATGATGTCTCTTGGCTTCGGTCCTTTCCTCACCATCTCCACCACGAGCTCTCCAGACCTCCTAGCTATCCTGAGCCTCTCGGCCGACACGGCTGGTGCCGTGCCGACCCCTGGGAGGCCCATCCCCATGGCTTCTACTAGACAGGCCATCGTGTTGGCAGTGAACATCCCGCTACACGACCCCGGCCCTGGGCACACACATTCCTCGATCCTCTTCAGCTCCTCCAGCGCGATCGTTCCCTTGGCGAACTCGCCCACCGCTTCGAATATCTTGCTAAGCGTTATCTTCGTACCCCTGTAGTCCCCGGGCATCATGGGGCCTCCAGTGACCACAATCGAGGGTATGTTGAGCCTGGCGGCTGCCATCAACATGCCGGGGACTATCTTGTCGCATGAACATATCAAGACCATGCCGTCGAACCTGTGGGCTTCGACTACTAGCTCTACGGAGTCGGCTATGAGGTCTCTCGAAGGCAATGAGTACTTCATGCCCTCGCAGCCCATTGCTATGCCGTCGCATATCGCTATAGTGTTGACCTCGAAGGGCTGGCCGCCAGCGCTTGCTATGCCTTGTTTGACGGCCTCGGCCAATGCCCTTAGGTGGACGTGTCCAGGGACTATCTCGGAGTAGCTGTTGACTACGGCTATGAAGGGCTTCTCGAGGTCTTGATCTCTAAGGCCGAGCGCCTTGAGGAGGCTTCTCTGAGGGGCTCGGAACGGGAACTCCTTTATTGCCTCGCTCCTTAGTGACAAGTAGCATCAGCTCTCAATTCCAGCTAACTTCCTCATCTCCCTGCCGACTTTCTCAATCGAGTGGGCTTCGACTTCCTTCATGAGCTCTGAGAGGCGCCTTTTGCCGGAGGCGCACTCCTCGACCCACTCTCTGGCGAAGGAGCCGTCCCTGACCCTCCTAGCGGCTTCCCTCATCTTCTCCTTGACGCTCTCGTCTATCACCTTTGGACCGACGGTCAGGCCCCCATACTTGGCCGTGTCGCTCACGTTTTTCAACATGTGTAGGAGGCCGCCTGAGTATATTAGGTCCATTATCAGCTTGGCCTCGTTGCAGACCTCGAAGTACGCCACTTCCGGCTGATAGCCCTCTTCCACTAGGACCTCGTAGCCTTTCTTTATCAACTCCATTAGCCCTCCGACGAGCACGCACTGCTCTCCTATGAGGTCCGTTTCCGTTTCCTCCTTGAAAGTCGTCTCTATGACCCCTGCCCTAGCACAGCCTATCCCCTTGGCTATGGCCAAGGCTTTTTGAAGGGCCTTGCCGGAGTAGTCATTGTGGACCGCTGCCAAGGCCGGGACCCCCTTGCCTTGGAGGTACATTTCCCTGACCTTCGCTCCTGGGCCCTTGGGAGCGACCATGAAGACGTCTACCTCCCTCGGAGGCTTTATGATGCCAAAGTGGATGTTGAAGCCGTGAGCAAAGCAGAGGCTCTTGCCCTCTGAGAGGTAAGGCCTCATCTTCTCTTCGTACACCTTCGGCTGCTCGGTATCGGGTACTAGGAAGAGTATCACGTCTCCTCTCTTGACGGCTTCCGGTATCTCATAGACCGTGAAGCCCTCGCTTGTCGCCAGCTTCCAAGACCGCCCCTCTCTCCTAAGCCCTACTATGACGTTGAACCCGCTGTCCCTCAAGTTAAGCGCTTGAGCCCTTCCCTGGCTTCCGTAACCTATGACAGCGATCGTCGATCCTCTTAAGATGCTATCGTCTATCTCGTGGTCTTTGTATATGCGAGCCAAGACCACCTACCTCGACAAAATGACAGGGCCTGATCTAGCGAGATCTAGGATCTCGGCTATAGCTTTTACCTCGCTTATGAAGTCGCTGACGACTTTCGGCTCGCCTACGATCTCCATCGTCAAGGTGAAGGCCCTCTCCTCTATTATGTGCGCACCGTACTTCGCCGCCAGCGCACAAATCATTTCCCTCTCACTAGGCTTAGACGCGCTCACCTTTATCAGCGCAAGCTCCTTGGAGTAAAGGCCCTTCAAGGAGCTCGCCCCCACGGATATGACGGTGGGCACCTTTTCTATCTGCTTGACCAATAGCTCCATGGTTCTCTCGTCGGTGCTCACGAGGAACGTCATCTTCGAAACGCCGGGCTTGGTCGTCGGGGCCACCGCCATGGCGTCTATGTTTATTCCCCTCCTCCTAATAATTGAAGTGACCTTGTAAAGCACTCCGGGCTTGTCCTCGACTATCGTCACGAGCACTCTTGGTTCAACTTCTCGGCTCACTGACCAACACCTCGTGGAGGCCCCTACCTGGGAGAACCATCGGGAACACCCTCTCCTCCGGCGAGATGTGCACGTCTATCACCGTGGTTATTTCACTCTTCATTGCCTGCTTGAGGGCTCCTTCTAGCTCAGCGAGGGAGCCCGGCCTAACCCCCTCGGCCCCGTACGCTTGAGCCAGCTTGACGAAGTCCGGGACCCTGCCCAAGTTTATGGCCATGAACCTCCTCCCGTACAACAAGTGCTGCCACTGCCTGACCATTCCCAGAGCGCTGTTGTTCAATATGATTACCACGACTGGGATGCCCTCGGTGACCGAAGTGGCCAAGTCTTGCTCAGTCATCAAGAAGCTCCCGTCCCCGTCGATGTCCACGACCACTTTGTCAGGGCACGCGACCTTAGCTCCAAGGGCCGCTGGGAAGCCGAAGCCCATGGTTCCTAAGCCCCCTGAGGTGATGAATGACCTAGGGGTTCTGGCCAAGTAATGTAATGCACACCACATCTGGTTTTGACCTACCCCCGTCGTGACTATCGACTTACCGGGCTCGAGGAGCTTGTTGAGCAGCTTTATCACCGCAGACGGCTTTAGTTCAGAGCCCTGGGCCTCCTCGGCCCCGCACTCAAAGGTGGCTCTTAACTCTCTTACCCTGCTCAGCCACGCGTCTCGAGGCTTTATCCTCTTCAGCTTCTTGAGCTCCTTCAACAAGAGCCTCAGGACTTCCTTTGCGTCGCCCACTATTGGCAGATCGACCTGGATGTTCTTGTTGATCTCTGCTGGATCTATGTCCACGTGGATCTTGTAAGCTCCTTTAGCGAACTCTTCGAACTTCCCAGTGGTCCTATCCGCGAAGCGGGTCCCGATGGCGAGCAAGACGTCGCACTCGACGACTGCGTAGTTGGCATAAGCCCTCCCGTGCATCCCCATCATCCCCAAGCAGAGCGGGTGGTCTTCTGGTATAGCTCCCTTGCCCATCAGGCTGGTCACGACAGGCGCTGAGAGGGTCTCTGCCAAGGTTAAGAGCTCTTCGTGAGCTCCAGACCACGTCACCCCGCCACCTGCTAGTATGAGGGGCCTCTCGGCCTCTGCCAGCACTTCAGCGGCCTTCTTGACTTTGTCGGGATCGACGCGCGGCGGGCTCGGATTGTAGCCCCTCACGTCGAGTTCGTCTGCGAACTCTACCTCGGCTTGCTCCCTCTGGACGTCTACGGGTATGTCTATTAGCACTGGCCCCGGGCGCCTAGTCGTGGCTATCGTAAAGGCCGTCTTGAAGACTTTGGGTATCTCCTTGGCCGACGTGACTTGGAAGCAGTGCTTCGTTATCGGCGTAGTTATCCCTATTATGTCGGCTTCTTGAAACGCGTCCTTACCTATCATCGGCCTCGCTACCTGTCCCGTGAGCGCTATCACCGGCGAGCTGTCCATGTATGCCGTTGCTAAACCGGTCACGAGGTTCGTAGCCCCCGGGCCGGACGTGGCTATGCAGACCCCAGGCCTCCCGCTGGCCCTAGCGTAGCCGTCGGCCATGTGGGCCACGCACTGCTCATGTCTTCCGAGTATGTGCCTTATGTTCGAGTCGTAGAGGGCGTCGTAGAGGGGTAGGACTGCTCCTCCCGGTATGCCGAAAGCTACCTCGACCCCCTCTCTCTTTAGAGAGCGGACTATAGCCTCAGCTCCGCTGATCAGCATCGAGCTCACCCCGAGAAGCAGAAGAGGGCTTTATGCCTTGGAGGGGCTCTGAGTCCGAGAAGATCAACGTACTTGGAGGGACAGATCCCTCTTCATCTCTAGCACCTAGGAAAAGGGCTTTCGTCTTTTAGATAAAGGTTTCGGTTTAAATAGTTTCACGCGTTAGGGAAGCACCTTCTAAAGCAACCCATAACCCTTAGATTTGACGGCGATGATTAAAGGTCATGAGCTATGCTTGAGTGACAGCCGGCCTCTCTTAAGGGACCTGTTGAAAATTAGCTTTAAGTTAAGGCGACCCTCCTCGATCCACAGGTGAAGTGATGGCAGGGACGCAAATAGCGAACGTCGTCGCCGACTTCGTGTTCTGGTCTGTGCTATTCATCATCGTCGCGTACGTGGTCAATAGGAGGCTCGGTTGCCTAGGCATAACCTTAAGTGCTGGTGGTATTATGTTTTCAGCGCTCGTAACGCTCGTGACCCTCTTGCCCGGGATGGAGCCCACGTTCTTCTCTTCGGTACCATTTCCTGCTCTGGTCAACATTTCCTCACTATCGCAACCAGCCCTGTTGTGCGTGAGCACAGCGATATGCTGTTTTGGGGCGGGTTACGTGATTGAGAGGATGGTTCACCAAAGAACTTCTTAGGGGCTCAGAGAAAGTGTGTGTTGGTACTCGACCACATAAGGCAACGAATGGTAATACCCTCCAAAAGATATAAGCTCTAGCAAAGTAAATCGTGCCCTCCGAGGAAAACTTTATAAATTCCCGCGATGTTCTCGCCTTCGACCAGAAGGCTTTGAGACGTCGCCTCATATCAAGGGATCGCCTCGTTGATATGGACTGTTTTAAGCTTAAGGCTCGTAATGCTCGTAAGAATTAAATTGAGATGTGGGATGTTTACTTTCCCCCACGTCACTCCTCACCTCATCGCTTCGTCGCTCTGACATAAAATTACCACTTTTAAGAGGTCAAGGTAATGATCTCAACGATCTTTCAATCTTCGTTATAACACATCCTTTTATCGTCCTGAAGCCCGTTGGATGCATGAGGTGAATGCTGACTTGTCCAGAATCGAGAAGTTCGCCAAGAAGTGGGATAGGGAGGTCAAGGAGCCGGTGACTTCGAGGGTGAAGTCGTTCTTAATCCCCGACGCCCCCCTGAAGTACAAGATCGACTTAGCTATGAATAAGCTCAAGGTACAGCTAAACAAGCTCGACCAAGTCAGCGCTAGGCTGATGGAGAGGGACAGGAACATCTTCAACAAGATAGTGGACGCCTTCATCAGGCACGAGATGGACAGGGCCACTCTCTACGCGAACGAGCTGGCTGAGCTGAGGAAGATGAGCAAGGTAATACTGTTCAGCAAGCTCTCGCTGGAGAAGGTGCTCCTGAGGCTGGGGACGATAAAGGAGGTCGGCGAGCTAGTGGTCGCCATGGCCCCGGCAGTAGAGGTCGTGAGGAGCATAAAGAACAGCTTGTCTGGCGTGTTGCCAGACGCCGAGCAAGAGCTGAGCGAGCTGAGCGAGCTACTCAACAGCCTCGTCGTCGAGGCCGGGCAAGTGACTGGACAGGCACTCACGCTCGAGGCCACGGAGGAGGCCCAGAGGATATTGGAAGAGGCCATGGTCGTAGCCGAGCAGAAGATGAGAGAGAAGCTCCCAGAAATACCAACAGCCGGAGCTGCGGAGCCCACCAAACAATCCACGCCTAGGTGAGGTGGTGACTCGTGGTCGAGATAACCGTCGCCGAGTTCGTCAAGTACATAAGCAAGCATGTCAGGGACCCCTACGGCAGGCAGATAGGCAAGATAGCAGCCTTCATAAGCGACACGCTGAGCAAGGTTAAGGCAGTCGTCCTCGAGCACGGCGATGGGGAGTACAATGGTTACTCCACCGAGTACGTGGCCATAGAGGGCGACATAATAAAAATACTATCGGAGCTGAAGGTTGAGGCCAGCAAGCTGGCCAGAGAGCTCGAGCTCGCGTGGAAGAAGACCATGGCCCTCGAGGAGTTGAAGGAAAGGAAGGAGATACCACAAGAGGTCTACGAGCACTTCCGCCCGCAGTACGAGGCCACGCTCAAGGAGTTGAAGGGCAGGGCTACCGAGGTCGTCGAGAAGATCAAGGAGAGAATCGCTGAGCTGGACTCCCAGACAAGGATTTTGCAGTTAGCGCTGGCTAGCGCCAAGGTATCTCACAGGATAGGAGAGATCGACGACGCCTTCTTCAACTCGATATCCAACATGATTCAAACGGGAATGAACAGGATATCCAGCGAAAGGAAGGACTTGGAGGCCTCCGTACTTGAGCTTGAGAAGCTGATCGCTACGCCGCCTGCACTTCCAAAGGCCGGTAAAGAGGGCGAGGAGGCTGGAGCGCTCGTAGTGCGTGTCAAAGAGTGACGACGCAACAAGGCCGACAATGAGGTGAGAGCGAGTGCACCGCTTATGGCGAGGACTGAGGAAGAGAACCCTCAAGGAGAGGATATACGAGGCCCTTAAGGTGCTAAACGCTCAACATCGCAGGTTGCAACAATTGACAGCTAGGTTGCAAGAGAGGGACAAAGAGCTGTTCAACGCCTGCACCATGGCGAAGAGCTGGAATGACGAGCTCCACGCGATCCTCTATGCCAACGAGCTCGCAGAGCTTCGAAAGCTAATAAAGACCATCATGGCCAGTAGCTTGGCCATAGAACAGGTCATCTTAAGGCTTGAGACCATAGAGCAACTAGGAGACGCGATGGTTCATTTGGGCCCAGTCATAAAGATAATCCAAGGGCTGAAAGGGCAACTCACTAACATAATACCAGAAGTCGCTATGGAGCTCGAGAACGTTAACAAGATACTTGGGAGCATAACCGTGGAGATAGGGGGACCCAAGGCCGCCGAGGTCGTGGCTAGCGAGGAGGCCTTAAAGGTGTTGCAAGAGGCCGAGGTCGTGGCCGAGCAGAGGTTAAGGGAGAAGTTGCCTGAGCTCCCAACAGTGGTCCCAGAGAAGATACCCGTTGCGGTCTCGGCGGCTACTTCCTCTACGCCCATCGAGGCAGGGAGCATAGAAGAGAGGCTCTTGGAGTACATTAAGAGGCAAGGTGGAGAGATAATCATAAGCAAGTGTGCGACTGAGCTCAAAATCCCGCCCGATGACGTCAGGAGGGCGCTCGAAAAGTTGGCATCCGAGGGCAAGATAAAGCTCGTCTAGCTTCTCAAGTTTTCCTTTCTTTTTCCAACTTGGTTTTTGCGCTCAAGCTGAGTGGGGGTTAGTCTTGGTCAGCGAGCTCGAGAGCATAGCCTTCAAATACGCTCAAGAGGCCGTGAGGAACGAGAGGGAGGGATTGAGAGACAAAGCGATCGAGAACTACTCTAGGGCGGTTGAGGTCCTCCTCAAGCTCGTCAAGTTATATCCCGATTACCCTTTAAACAAAGTTTACATGGAGAAGATCTCGAATTACCAGCAGAGGATCAGGCTACTCCAAATGGGCCTCCCATTCGAGGGCCTCTCTGCCTCAGACAGCAACGTCAAGGCCGAGGTTCTCGAGGTTCCCGGCGCTTCGCGAGAAGAGAGGCCAAATGTGTCCTGGAGCGACGTCATAGGTTTGGAGCACGTGAAGGAGGAGCTAAGAAAGGCGATAATCCTCCCGACCAGAGTCGACCCCGAGAAGCTGCCCTTGGGGTGGCCAACAGGAATCCTGCTTTTCGGCCCCCCTGGTTGCGGCAAGACACTAGTCGTAGCAGCAGTGGCCACGGAAGTAAACGCCCACCTCCTCTACGTGGACCCCGCGCTCATCATGTCCAAGTGGCTCGGGGAGAGCGAGAAGAACGTAGCGAAGGTCTTTGAGGAGGCTCGACGAAAGGCCTCAAGAAGTAGGCCAGCCATTATATTCATAGACGAAGTAGAGGCCCTCACAGCGGTCTTCTCCACAGAGGTAGGCGGCGAGGCGAGGATGAGAAGCCAGTTGCTGAACGAGATGGACGGCCTCCGTTCCAAGGGCAAGAGGCTTTATCTGTACGTTGTTGGCGCGACCAACAAGCCTTGGATGCTCGATCAGGCCTTTTTGAGGAGGTTCCAGAAGAGGATATACGTCCCGCCACCGGACTTCAAGGCTCGCGTGGAGCTCTTCAAGCACTACACAAGGGGCTTGAAGCTGGCCAACGACGTGGACTTCGAGGTGCTAGCGCAACGAACAGAGGGCTACACAGCCCACGACATCGAGGAGATTTGCAGAGAGGTACAGTTCAAGCTGGTGGAGGACCTCGACCCGGTGAGGGGGGAGTTGAGAGAGGCTTGCATGAGGGACTTCCTCAACGTTTTAAGCAAGAGAAGGCCCTCCGTCAGCAAAGAGCTCATTAGGAAGTACGTGGAGTGGGACGAGAAGTACGGAGCCGCTTAAGGACCCCTCTTTGCTCTCTGCCTTTACGATCCTCGTCAAATAGCTTTATAATGTAGTCCTTGATACCTAGCCTATACTAGCTCGAGGGTTAGGTCAATGAACAGCGGGTTCGAGTGCTCAGAAGAAGTCTGGGTAGAGGGCCACCTAATAGACTCCATGATATTGACTAGGATTCTCGACAGGATAATGGAGCTCGAGGGGGACTTCGAAATCGTAGAGTTCAGGGTCGGCAAGAAGAAGCACGATTACAGCAGAGCGAGGCTCGTAGTCAAGGGGAAGAACAGAGAGCACCTCGACGAGATTTTGAAAGAGCTCTACAGGTTAGGGGCTGTTCCGGTCGAGGCTAAGGAGGTAGAGCTAAGGCCTGCGCCGATGGACGGGGTCGCGCCCGACGACTTCTACTCGACGACCAACTACCCCACCGAGATATTCTATCAAGGGTCTTGGATACCAGTCGAGGATATAATGATGGACAAGGTCATAGTGGTCGACCCTCAGTCTAGGAGGGCTCGATGCGTCCCCCTTCGAGAGCTTAAGAGGGGGGACCTAGTCGTAGTTGGCGAGAGGGGGATTAGAGTTAGGCCTCCAGAGAGGCCCCGCGAGAGCTTGAAGATCTTCGAGTTCATGAGTAGCAAGGTCTCGCCCGAAAAGCCCTCGACGTCGATGGTCAAGCATATAGCCAGAGAGATGCACGAGGTGAAGCGCAGAGGTGGCAAGATCGCTGTCGTGGCGGGGCCAGCCGTCGTCCACACAGGCGGAGCGCCAGCTCTGGCGAAGATCATTAGGCTCGGCTACGTTGACGTGCTACTAGCTGGGAATGCCCTCGCGGTCCACGACGTCGAGTACGCGCTGTTCGGAACGAGCCTCGGAATAAAGGTCGACGAAGGAGTGGCCGCCTCCAAGGGGCACAGAAACCACTTAGCGGCCATAAACGAGATACTGAAGGCCGGGTCGCTAAAAGCTGCCGTCGAAAAGGGCGTCTTGAACAGGGGGATTATGTACGAGTGCATAGTCAGGGGCGTTCCATACGTCCTTGCGGGCTCCATAAGGGACGACGGGCCTCTCCCAGACGTGATAACAGACGTAGTGGAGGCCCAGAAGGCCTATAGGGAGCACCTCAAGGGCGTCGACATGGTCTTGATGCTCGCTTCGACGCTACACTCGATAGCTGTGGGGAACATGTTGCCGGCGACGGTCAAGGTCGTCTGCGTTGACATAAACCCAGCGACCATAACCAAGTTACTAGACAGAGGAACAGCTCATGCGGTAGGGGTAGTTTCTGACGTCGGCGTCTTCTTAAAGATGCTCGCCGACGAGCTTTGGAGCTTGAGCGCTACTTAGACCGAGGCTTGCAACCGCCTTGACCACGTCGCTTTTAGTTATTATCCCACACAGCTTTCCCTCTTCGTCGACGACGGGCAATCCGCTTATCCCCCTCTCAAGCATGAGCTTGGGAGCTTTGCACAGGTCGTCGTTCTCTCGTACCGTTATTGGGTTCTTAGTCATGAGGTCCTCGACCGTCAGTATCAGCGACGAGGGGATGGCCTCAAACGCCGGATGCTTTACTGGTCGAAGAGACGAAGCGTAGAAGGTGAGGTCAGTGAAGGTCACTATGCCTATGGGCCTGCCATCGTTGTCCAACACCAAGACCCTGCTTATGTTGTGCTTGACCATCAAGCTCATAGCTCTGAATAGAGAGTGCTTGGGCTTGACGTAGACGACGTCTCTGGTCATGAAGTCCCTAACCTTGAAGACGCCTTCGCAGCGCTCAGCGTAATGGCGGCATATGTCCGTCTTCGTCACTATGCCGACGAGGCGCTCCGCGTCCACCAGCAACAGAGAGCTTATGTCGTTGTCCAACATTATGTTGGCCGCCGTCCTGACGTCCACGTCGGGCTTCACCAAGACTAGATTTGCGCTCATCACTTCTGAGACTGGTATCTCGAGCAAGCTCCTGTCAGTATTATCAATGGCTAAGAACTTGACTATGTCCTTCTTCGTGACCAGGCCGAGGGGCTTGTCTCCCTCCGCCACGACCACCCTACTGATGTTGTTCCTTATCATTAGGTCCCTTACGACCGCGAGGCTCTCATAAGGCGGCACAGTTATGACCTTCTTCGTCGCTATGTCGTACACTGGCGTAGAGGACAAAGGATCTCTCACTCTCCAGAGGAAGTCTTCTTCGAGCAAAATTTATGTCTTTAGTGGCCTAGCGGTGATCCGTGAGCGCTCAGACGCTCGAGAACTTGGTAAAAGTCTTCATACTGGCTATGGCACCTGTGCTGGAGACTAGAGCCTCGATACCCTATGGAGCGATGCTAGACCTCCCGATCTTAGAAGTTCTCGCAGTCTCGCTCGTCGGCAACTTACTGCCGGCGCCCTTCTTGCTATGGGGCTTGTCGAGTCTAGAGAGGAGGGCCCTAAAGGAGGGCGATGGATGGCTGAAGCGCGTGATCGCGTCGATATATGTCGATTTGCTCTTCAGGGTGAGGAAGAGGGGAGAGAAATACATTAAGAGGTACGGACTACTGGGGCTGGCCCTCTTCGTGGCCGTGCCCTTGCCCGGGAGCGGCGTATGGACGGGATCTCTTCTGGCTCACGCACTAGGACTTAGACCCAAGAGCTCCTTCGTGGCAATAGCCGTGGGCGCGGTGATAGCCGCATTCTTGATCTTAGCGAGCACGCTGGGCGTGCTCGTCCTGATTTAAGGCGTGGCCACATTGACCTTTAACTGCTCGACGCCCTTCTTCGACATTATCTTGAGGGCTAGCTTCTTTATCTCTTCAGCCGGTCCCTCGACGGCAATGATCTTGTGACATAGCCTCTCCGTGACGTGGATGTGGAGCGTGGCGGTTATGATCGACCTGAACTCGTGCTCCACATCGGTCAGGTACTCTTCGAGCCCCTTGACTTCATGGTCGTACAGGAAGGACAGCGAGCCCACGACCTTTTCGCTCCCACCAGCAGTCCACTTTATGTCGGCCAAGAACGACTTTATCGCGTCAAGTATGGCCTTCGACCTGTTCTTGTAACCCAACTTGCTCGTCACTTCATCGAATTCTCTTGCCACGTCCGGTGGTAGGGACACCCCAAACCTCACAACGCCGGGCATGGAGAGACTCCCTCGCGATAACTATTTTAAGAAATCCGTGCAAGTTAAACGTTCTAGTGTCTTATCAGCAATAAGCCTTAACATCTCCTCGAGAGCTCATGCTGACGTTTGCTAGTGAGCGATAGAGATCAAGACCGCACCGTGTCGTTGACTGAAGGCGTGGACAGCCAACAGCTAACCTCAGTGGTTCAGCCAGGAACGCCCTGTTCTTGCTCCATGACCTTCACTTTGAGGGGTTTGCCGGATTTGTCGTAGGCCGACGTGGAAGAGAGGTTGTAGGGGTAGGCGAGTATCACCATCACGACCCCAAACATGTTGTGCACGTCTTGAATCGACGGCTTCGGAGAGCCCGATGGATGGGAATGCAAGCTACCAATTATCGAGGGATCTAATGGTAAACTGTGAGGTTGGAAGCTCGAAAAGCCGAGGCCGAACGTCGTGCCGGGCGGGAGGACCAGCTCGTCGACGTATACGCTGCTATTACTCACCCTACCGCGTAGGAGGAAGAATATCTCGCGCGGGTGCTTGTCTTTGGCCATGTGGAATAGGCCTTCGAGCATCTCCCTGGGAAACACGACCTCTTTGAGCTCCGAGCAGGGCTTGGTCCTGAAGCGCAAGAGGTTGACCTCCGACCTTCAGCTAAGCTTTACACATATAAGTTTCGTATGCTGTTAGACTATGGGGGGTTCTAAAGCTTGAGCAGACCGGCTAAGCCGATAATACCCGATTCGCCTGATTTCCAAGCCTTCCTCAAGTATGCCAAGGAGTACTACTTCACGATAGCCAAGCTGGCGTGGGACGTGGCCTCCAAGCTCGTCGATGAGTGCGGAATTCCAAGGGACAGGATGATTTACGTATGGGGGAAGATATTTGAGACCTTTAGCTCGCCGTTGCGATACCTGTACAACGAATGGGACTTGTTGCCATCAGACTACAAGTATAAGTTCATGAGTGACGAAGTCAAGAAGGAGATAGAGGAAGCCGCCAGGGAGTTGGTCTCTAAACACATCAACTTCTTCCAAGCCAGCGATCAAGGCCTTCGCTCAGAGAAAACCTCTTGACGGTCCTCCAAGACCTCCTAACACACGGCGGCAGGGGCCCTTGCGAGGCCTTGCTCCTGAGCCATTCCAGCGTCTCGGGGTCCGATGGATAGCCGCTACCCCTGACGCCGTAGAAGGCTCTGAGTTTAGCGATTTCGTTGTCCCTCACCACCTTAGCGACTATGGAGGCAGCCATGCACTCCACGTAATTGTCGTCGGCGTCCTTCATCACTAATACTTCGACCTCGGGGCGTAAGAGGCCTTTCAAGAGCCTTCGAAGCCTCTTGGGAGGATTGACGTAGTCGGCGACGACCCTTCTAATGGGGTATCGCCTAGCAAGGGGGGCCACTAGGGAGCGCATAGCCTCCATGGTCAGGTGGCTGATGTTGTGGGCGTCTATGACTTGCGGTTGCACTGCTCTTACCGCTACGTACGTCGAGCATGAGAGTATTCCTGGGAAGATTTCGAGCCTCCGACTAGGCGCGAGCTTTTTACTGTCTCTAACGCCCAGCTCCGCGAGAGCCCTTAGACCAGCTTCGTCGGCGGCCACGAGCGATACGACCAGTGGCCCCACGCAACTGCCCCGACCAGCTTCGTCGAGGCCCACGTAAAGTTCAGGGGCTCGCTTGGAGGACAATCTCGAAGCCACCTGCCTTGAACAATTCTATTAAGACAGCTAGACCCTCCTTGGCATAGATGACAACTTCGCGGTCCTTGGCCCAAACCACGGATGACAACCTAAGGACGTTTAGTGTCTCTCGAGGTGGCACGTTCAGACTATAGGTGAGGACCACCTTTAAAGCGTCTGGGCTGAAGCTTCTGACGTGGGTCAACGGTAATATTGCGGGCATGAATATGATCGCCATCGCTAAGCCGTTACGATAGCAATAAAGTATTGGTAGTTTGATGTAAGCATCGTAAGTCATCTTGTATTCGTAGTTGAGGGATGTCAATGCTTCGCTCAAGTTCTTCAAAACCCTCGAAAAAGCGTTCTCCGTTATCTCTCTCCAGGCCTTTTCGATTTCATCTGCTAATAACGGACAAGTCTTCCAAGCTTTCATCAAACCCTTGATGTTCCACTTATAGAGCACCGATTTAAGGGAGAGGCCCAATGCCGCCTGCACAAGCTCGTCTATCAATTGATCGGCTCCGTAGACCGCGGCACAAGCCTTAAGAGGGTCCTCGGCTAAGGCCCCCTCAAGAAGGGCCTTGACGTTCGTCTCTATGGACAGCGGGCTTTGAGCATACTTCTCAATTAGGGGCTTGAGGTAGCCCGGCACATAGACCTTGGGCATGTATCTTGAGACAGCAGGCCTATGAGCTCTGTTTACGAGGCCAGTCTTCCACAAGACCTCTAAGGCTTTCGAGCCTCGAATACCAAGGCATGCTTCAAGGATCGTCGAGAGATCGTCTTCGTCCGTTGTCCTCAGGCCTTGAAGCCACATCTTGCTGAAGGCCACGACGACGGCCAGTTCGCTAGGACCAAGCGCTTGGACCCTCTTCTCGACCTCCTTAAGCAAGAGGTCGCCGTATCTTTCCTCGATCGCCCTTGTTAGTCGGCGCTTTAGGTCGCCTACAAGTATATGGGGCTCGTACTTGGAGGCCTCGGCCTCCACGTCGCTCCAAGCCTTAGAGCCCATGGAGGGCCATCGCGCTTCCAACTCTTCTAAGCACTGGCTTTTAAACGCCCCCTTATTGACGTACATGTAGAGGGCCTCTATGTGTGGCAGGCTATCAGAGAACTTCCTGAGAAGGGCTAGAGCCTCGTCCAGATGGTCCGTCATACGTCATACCTTGAGCTGGCTCACTCCAGATGAGGACTAGTAAGCAAAAGTTCGATATAGAGCCTTACTTATCTTATTCTCACCTCGCGAAAAAGTCTTTGGTGCCTGGCGTTGATATGCCAAGAAGCCATGGCAGTTATTAACGAGGTCGTCGAGAGGATCAAGGACAAAGGGCTTAAAGTGAGAAGCCTTATAGTCTTCGGATCTGCCGTTAGAGGAAGGTTCAAGCCAGGGGTGAGCGATGTCGACGTCTTGCTAATCGTTGAAAGGCTTGAAGACCTCAAAGGCGAGACGTTTGAAGACATAGGTGGGGGCCTTGAGCTCGGGGTGCTCACGACCGGACAACTTCTGGAGCTTTACTACAGCGGCGATCCGCTGGCCCACATGGTGTGGCTAGAGGGACAAGCAATCTACGACGATGGCTTCTACGAGAGGCTGAAGAGCAGGGGTAGGCCAAGGGTCACAGAGCTCACGCTCATGAAGCTCAGACATTGGGGCTTAAAAGACTTAGCCAGTGCGCTGAGGGAGCAAAAGGATCCGAGGGCTCGTCTGAGAAGCCTCTACCATGCCGTCAGAAACTTTGCTCGGCTCAGAGTCGCTAGGGATAAGAGGGTCTTCAAAATAACTGATGAGGAATTGCTCGGCTACCTCGATGAATCTCTTTCGACGAAGTACCGAGAGTTCTTAGACAAGCTGGCGAGCGATGGGAGCACGTGGGAAGAGCTCCTAGCTGATGCCCTCAATCTCATGGAGCGGTTGTACGGAGGGCCTTTGCCCCACGTAGACGAAGAGCGAGGTGAACGGCCGAAGAGCCCCTAGAGGGAAAGCGTTAAAAAGTAATGCTAGCTCAGTCTCATGCATGAGGCTAGTGTTCTTGGGCCCTCCGGGCGCTGGAAAGGGCACTCAAGTGAAGATGCTCTCCAGGATGCTCGGCGTACCCTCCATGTCCACGGGCGACGTCCTCAGGGCCGAGGTCGCTAGCGGGAGCGAGCTCGGGAGGCTGGCCAAGAGCTACATGGATAGGGGGGAGCTTGTGCCCGACGAGGTGGTGATAAAGATCGTCGAGAAGTGGCTTAGAGGGGGCAACGCAAGGAGGGGCTTCATCTTAGACGGGTTCCCGAGGAACGTAAGGCAGGCTCAGGAGCTCGACGAGATGTTGAGGAGAGAGGGCGTGGAGCTCACTGCGGCGATATATCTCGACGTGCCCGAGGGCGAGGTCGTGAGGAGGTTGAGCGGGAGGCTTTCGTGCAGGCGTTGTGGAGCGGTCTACCACGTCCAGTTCAATCCCCCCAAAGAGGACCTCAAGTGCGATGTGTGCGGGGGCGAGCTCTATCAGAGGGAGGACGATAAGGAGGAGGTCGTGAGGCAGAGGTTCCGAGTATACGTCGAGAGCACGAGGCCCGTGCTAGATTACTACAAGAGCACCGGAAAGCTGTTAGTAGTTGACGGCCTCGGAACGATAGAGGAGGTTAACAAGAGGGTCGTCGAGGGGCTTCGAGGAGCTCACGGAGCAGATGAAGCGTCGCCCAATAGGTAAGCCCTTCGACGAGCCTACGGGCTTTGGCGTTGAAGCGTTTTGGCTACCTTACTAGCAGGACTGGCTTTTTCGTCGAGTTCACGACTTCGCTGGCCACGCTCCCCATCATCCTCTTGTACGCACCTCCAAGCCCTGTGTTACCTAAGACTATTAGGTCGTAGCCCTCTTCCTCGGCCAGAGAGACTATGACTTCTGATGGCCTTCCCCTCACTATCTTCGTCTCGAGCTTGGCGCCTTTAGAGATGGCCATCAACCTCACTTCGTGCATTAACTTCCTATCCAGCTCTTCCTCATCCACTTTTAGCGCGCTCAAGTCGAAGAACCTCCCATAATCGGCTGGCAGTGGAGGTATGACGTATATGGCGGTCACATGAGCGTTCAAGGAGGCGGCTAGGTCTAGAGCTACTTCAGCCGCCTTGTACGACATGCTCGAGCCATCGATGCCTACCAATATCTTCTTTATCTTACCCATACCAAGTACACCGCGCTCTGGCTATCTGCTCCTTTAGTCAAATTTAAGGTTTAAACCAAGAAAATACGCAGTAATCGACCTTCCCGCTTTTGGGGTCTATGCTGGCTATTATGAAGCGCTTCTTCACGCTGTGGGAGAGCCTCCCTGCCCTTATTATCTCGACGGGGTCCATGGATCTCTCCATTGGCATTACGTGTACTAAGAACGGCGCGTGGTCTATGCCGGGCCCGTACTTGTAAACCGCGTACATGGAGCCGAACTTCATCCCTGGCCTTACCACGTAGCCTCTCTCCCTGAGGTCCTTGTACACTCTATACCTGTAGTCGAAGTCCTCGTAGTGCCTCTTAGCATACTCGTAGACCTCTTGAGCAGAGAGCTCTCTACCCCTTTCGTCCACCACTTTTATCCTCCCCCTCTCAGCCAAGTAGTAAGTTTCTATCAGGGAGAGCTCAAGGGGCCTCTCCGGCACTTGATCCTTAGGCTTCGACACTCCGATGAACTTACCATAGAAGCCCTCTTTGTACAATTTGGCCGCTTGCTTGACATCCCAAACTATTGCCCTTCCGCCAAGCAACTGCGCTAGGGCTTTCTGCTCTTCCACAGCTCTCCCCCTAGGCGACTTACTGGAGTCAGCTTATTGAGGGGTTCGACTTTAGGGTTGCTTAAGAGCTTTAGATTTATCACGTGAAGAGCGAGGCGAAGAGCCTGAGCCCTCGACGCACGCTATGGTGTTCTACTTCGGTAGGCAGAACTTCCCTGGGCTGTCTAAAGTAGGTTAAGGGGCTCTGTGCATGGCAATGAGCCTGAGGTTGTCTCCTGTCTTGACGGCGAGGTCTGCCAAGGTCTCGAGTCTCTCGAGCACCTCATACAAGACCATGAAAGCTGAAAAGGAGATGTTGGATTCTAAGAGCACTAGATTGAGTTCCCTGTGGCGTTCGTCCACCTCTCCCTCTAGGTCCTCGAGCTCGTTGCACAACTCGAGCACCTTTAGAGCATCCGTTGAGAGCAGGGAAAGGGCCTGCTTCAGCTTGTCGAACATCATGTTGATGAGGAGCAAGAGCTTTCTAAATTCTTCAGCTACCTCGGGGGTCAGGTACCACTTTTTCGAGGCCGCTATCGAGAGGCGATATGATATGCTATCAACGTAGTCGAGGAGGCCGTCTAGATTCAGGATCAGCCTCATCCAGTCCTCTCTATACATCAAGGCCTCTCCAACTCTGGCCAAGTAATCGAATATGCGGAGCTTGACGTCGTTTCCCTCTTTCTCCACTTTCTTGATCTCTTCAGCGAGCTCCTTGATTCTCTTGTTGGTCCTGTTCTTGAGGTAGAGCTCCATCATCTCCTCCAAGTACCTATAGGAGTTCCAAAGCTTCTTGCTATGCTCCATTACGAAGTCCAAGAGCCTAAATGAGGCCCCTTCTGGTGAGGGCCTCTCCAGCGCCAAGACCTTGACCCCTCAATAAGGCTTATTTACCGCACACTACTCTAGTGTATCGACTTAAAAAACTTCTCGTGCCCCGAGTGGTAGCTTTGCACGAGCTCTCTATGGCTTCTAGCATCCTTGAGGCCGTGCTGGATGTGGCATTGAAGAATAACGCCAAGAGAGTCTTAGAGGTAGTCGTCGAAATGGGCGAGTTGACCCTACTAAATCCCGACCAGCTCTCAATGGCGTTTAAAGTCTTAAGCGAGGGAACGATAGTCGAGAGGGCTCAATTGAAGGTGAGGGTCGTTAAGGCAAGAGCTCGATGCAATAAGTGCAACGAAGAATGGGATGTGGGCCTCAGCGACGTGCCCCCAATCATAGATCACTTCACGTTCTTGACGTGTCCGACCTGCGATCCAAAGAAGTTCTTCAAGCACGTCTGCCCTAAGTGCGGAGAATCCGACTTCGACTTTGTGTCGGGCAGGGAGCTCGTTATAAAGTCCATCAAGATCGAGAAGTGATATCGATCGGCTCTACATGCACGACCAAGAGGTTAGGAAGGCTTAAAAAGCTGAAGAAATTTATAGAAACTATTCGTTAACACCTTAGAGCCAGTGCTTTTTGCTTAAACTCAGGGGGTCGCGTTGATAGAAATAAGGTGGCATGGCAGAGGGGGGCAGGGCGCTGTCACGGCCGCCGAGATATTGGCATCAGCAGCCGTGATTGAGGGCAAGTGGGCTCAAGCGTTTCCAAGCTTTGGCGCCGAGAGGCGCGGCGCTCCTGTTCAGGCGTTTACGAGAATAGACGACAAGCCCATACTCAACAGGTCCTTCATTTACGAGCCCGACGTCGTAGTCGTCCTCGACGAGAGCTTACTTGACGTGGAAAGGGCCAACGTGATGGCCGGGCTCAAGCCCGACGGCAAGCTGATCGTCAATACTAGTCAAGGGCCACGCGAGCTCGCTGAGAAGTTGGGCTTCAAAGGAGACGTGGCGGTGATAGACGCTACCTCAGTGGCCTTAGAGGTACTGGGGGTCCCCATAGTCAACACGGCAATACTGGGGGCAGTCGTGAGAGCGCTCGGTATAGTCAGCACAAAGAGCGTAGCCGACGTCTTTAGAAAGAAGTTCTCTCCCGCATTGGCTGAGAAAAACATCAAAGCCTTCAACATAGCGTATGAAAGGACCGTCGTAGGGAGGTCTTAGGACGTGGCTGAGCTTAAGAAGTGGTACGAGATACCCATAGGCTGCGTGAATACGGAGCCTGGCTCGAGCCTGAGGAACCTCACTGGTGGGTGGAGGACCTTCACGCCAGTCGTGGACAAAAGCAAGTGCACGAAGTGCCATCTGTGCTGGGTGTTCTGCCCTGAGGGTGCCGTGGAGCTAGAGGAGGATGGCTTCGTGAAAATCAACTACTCCTATTGCAAGGGCTGCGGCATTTGCGCTAATGAGTGCTACTCGAAGGCGATAACAATGAAGAGGTGAGGCCCATGGGGGAGAAGATGTTCCTTTCGACGAACTATGCCGTGGCCTATGCGGTTAAGAGTTGCGACGTGGACGTTGTAGCGGCATATCCGATAACCCCTCAAACGCCGGTGGTGGAGAAAATTTCCGAGTTCGTAGCCGATGGAGAGCTGGACGCGGAGTTCATACCCATCGAGAGCGAGCACTCCGCCTTGAGCGCGGTCATAGGCGCGTCAGCCGTCGGGGCCCGCGTCTTTACGGCGACGGCTTCTCAAGGGCTGGCGCTGATGCACGAGGTGCTCTTCATAGCCTCGACCATGAGATTGCCGATGGTGATGGCGATAGCCAACAGGAGCCTAAACACACCGCTCAACATCCACTGCGACTACCAAGACATGATGGCCTCTAGGGATTGCGGCTGGGTCCAGATATACGTCTCGTCAGCTCAAGAGGCGCACGACACCATAATCCAAGCGTACAGACTGGCAGAGAGGAGCGACGTCCTGGTGCCAGTGTGCGTGTGCTACGACGGCTTCGTGCTGAGCCATACCTATGAGCCCGTAGAGGTGAGGGAAAGGGACGAAGTCCTCAAGTTCCTGCCCCGAACTGAGAGGCCCAATGTGCTGGACCCTCGCAGGCCCGTAACCATGGGGGTTATGGCGCTCCCTGATTACGCTTACGAGTTCAAATACCAGCTGGTAGATGCTCTGGCTAGAGTCCCGAGGGCTTTGGAGGAAGTGGACAAGGAGTACGAGAGAGCGTTCGGAGTAAGCTACAGGCTTCACGAGGAGTACAGGACGGAGGACGCAGAGGTCCTGCTGATAGCAATGGGCGCCATAGCTAGCACGGCTAAGATAGCCATAGACGAGTTGCGCGAAATGGGCATAAGGGCAGGGCTCTTCAGGCCTAGGCTCTACAGGCCCATCCCAGCAGAGCTTTGGAGGGGGAAACTCGAGAGGGCTGAAATCTTAGCTATAGTCGATAGGACGATATCATTTGGGGCCATCGGCGGGCCACTCTTCACGGACATAGCGTCGTTGTTCGCCAACGAGACGGAAAGGCCGCTGATGATGAACTTCATAGTTGGACTGGGCGGGAGGGACGTGACGGTCAGAGACTTGGTGGAAATCGTGAGGATCTCGCAGAAGGCGTTGAAGAAGGGCCGCGTTGAAAGGTCCTGCATATACTATGGTGTCAGAGGTGTTGGGTATGGAGAGTAGCGCCTTTAAGAGCATAAAGGACTTGCCCAAGGCCGAGTACTTTAGCGCTGGGCACAGGCTGTGCCAAGGGTGCCCCGAGGGCATCATAGCTAGGCTTGTGACAAAGGTCTTGGGTCCCAACATCATAGTCGTGAGTCCAACTGGCTGCCTCGAGGTCAGCACGTCGGTCTACCCGGAGACCGCGTGGAAGGTCCCTTGGATCCATGTGGCATTCGAAAACGCCGCAGCGGTCGCCAGCGGCATAGAGGCCGGGATCAAGGCGTTAAAGAGGAAGGGGCTCAAGTTCGTGGAAGAGAAGATACACGTAGTCGTCCTCGCTGGCGACGGCGGTACGGCCGACATAGGCCTGCAAGCATTGAGCGGGGCGCTAGAGCGGGGCCACGACTTCGTCTACATATGCATGGACAACGAAGCCTACATGAACACGGGCATTCAAAGGAGTGGGACCACGCCGTTCAAGGCCTGGACTACGACCACGCCAGTCGGGGCCAAGTGGAGAGGCAAACTTCAGTTAAAGAAGGACATGGCAGCAATAGCTGCAGCGCACAGGATACCATACGTCGCCGTCGCCAGCATCTCTCACCCGCTTGACTTCGCTAATAAGGTCAAGAAGGCGGCGGAGATCGAGGGGCCGGCGTACATACACGTCTTAGCCCCGTGTCCCACCGGCTGGAGGTTCGACTCCAGCAAGACCGTCGAGGTCGCGAGGCTCGGCGTGCTCACGGGCATGTGGGTCCTCTACGAAGTGGAGATGGGCAAGTTCAGAATCACGGTGGCTGTCCCTCGAAGGAGGCCAGTAAAGGACTACCTGAGGATGCAGGGCAGGTTCAGCCACTTGACCGACGAGGAGGTAGCAGAGATACAGAGGTACGTCGACGAAGAAGTAGATAGGATAAACAAGATCGTGGGCTACGAAGCAATAGGACCGGTCACTAAGTAGCGCTATTGCTTGAAGAAGTGCGGGAACCTCTTTTTAACCTCTCTAACTACGTGCTCGACATCCGCCATTATCGACCTCCAGACTCCCTCGCTCATGAGGGGTTTAGACGTGTCGTAGAGCGTCTTAGGCGGGTCGTAGCCCATCAAGTTCTTGAACTCGGCGATCCACTCTTGAGGGAGCTCGTCCTGTAATTCGATCCCTAGCACTTTAGACACCATAATGGTCCATGTCCTAGCGACCGTCGCGGCGTTGTAGCCCCCGCCGCCGACCATGACATATCTCCCTCCAGCCACCTTATGGGCTATATCGTGCATGATCTCCGCTATTTCGGCGTAGGCCCTCGTCGTGAGGGCTAAGTGCGCTAAAGGGTCTTCGAAGTGCGTGTCTACGCCGCACTGGTGGATTATCACGTCGGGCTTAAACTCCTCAGCTAGCACCGGGACTATCTCCTTGAAGGCGTACAAGTAAGCATCGTCGTGGGTCCTAGGGGGAAGCGGCACGTTAACCATGAGGCCGTAGCCCTCACCTCCACCTACTTCGTCCACGAAGCCCGTCCCGGGGTACAAGTAGAGGCCAGATTCGTGGAAGTCCACCTTCAAGGCTCTCGGCTCTGAGTACAAGATCCACTGAGTGCCGTCTCCGTGGTGCACGTCTATGTCCAAGACCATCACCTTCTTCACGTTCAACTTATCTAAGAGGTATCGAACTGCTATCGCTATGTCGTTGAAGACGCAGAAGCCCGCGCCCCTGTTGCGGTCAGCGTGATGGAGGCCCCCTCCTGGGTTGAAAGCGTGAAGGCACCTCCCGCTCATCACTATGTCGACGGCGACTAGGGTCCCTCCGACCAAGTAGCGCGAGGCCTCGAACATCCCCTTAAAGGCCGGCGTGTCGCCGAAGTCCAGCATCCCGTGTCCCTTCTCGCTTAACCTCTTTACCCTCTCTATGTACTCTCGACTGTGGACGAGTAGGAGCTCCTCTTCCAAGGCCATTCTAGGCTCTACGTGCTCCACTTTCTCCAACAACCCATAGCACTTAAGCAGGTCGAAGAAGAGCTTGAGGCGACGTGGGTTGAGGGGGTGCCCCCTCCCAAAATCGTACTTCAGGTAGACGTCGTCATAGACTATCCCCATTCTGCTCAAGACTCCCCCTCCTAGGCTTAAGGCCTTTCAGCCTGTATCCACAGTATTTTGCGAGGTTTTTGAGGTTTCCGCCGGCTTATGAAGTCTTCTTAAAGGCCCCGCTGCAAAAATTGGGAGTGGAGGATGAGGGGTATGGCCGTAGTTCCCGGGCACGACATTTTGAAGATAGGCGCGATCTTGGGGTTGCTAGACGCTATGATACAAGTTCAGCCAGCCGGAGTGGACCTGACTGTGGGCGAGGTTTACAGGTTTAGAGGGCGCGGGCTCTTGGGCTTCTCCAACTCATCGAGGGCGTTGCCAGATGTCGAGAAGTTGGAGTTCGACGGCAACGGGAGATTGTCTTTAGAGATGGGGGCTTACAGGATCAGGTACAACGAAGTAGTAAGGGTTCCGAGCGACTGCATAGCGATAGGCCTTCCGCGCTCCAGCCTCATGAGGATGGGGGCTACGGTGATAAGCGCGCTATGGGATCCGGGCTACGAGGGTAGGGGCGAGGGTCTCTTGATCGTCGAGAACCCCCACGGTATAGTCCTCGAGAAAAACGCCAGGGTCGTGCAACTGATATTCATAAGGCTAGAGTCTAAACCGACGAGCAAGTACAGGGGCGCTTACATGCTCGAGGGCCTAGGACCTACTTAAGGACCACCAGCCGTAGAACTTCCTCCACGTCTCAATTACCTTAGGCAGTATGGGCTCTATTAGAAGGCCTCTGTAAGCCCCGGGGCACCGCACGTCCACGTATACGCCGTACTTGAACCCGGCATCGTCGACGTATAAGGCATCGCTGTCTACTGGGACCCCCACCTTTACGTAGAAGGGATATATTCTGCAAACGCCCGGTCTCTCGAAGTATATCATGCACTTTGCAACGCCTCCGTCGTAGTCCAAGAACACGCAGGACCCGTCAGGCCTTTTGGCCAGAGCTATCTTTCCATTGACTTGGACTATGAAGGGGCCGAACGACTTGTAGATCTTCAAGGCCTCGTGAGTAAGCAGTGGTACGAGGAATTCTCGGCAGCACTGCCCGCACCGTATGCACGACCACCTCTTCACCTTCCTCCACGGAACGTAGTCGTGCCCTGACAACGAAGCCACCTTACTGCTCTTAGGGGACCGTGTTTAACTCGTGCTATCCCTTTTCTAAGGTTTTTGCGGCTTGGAATTTAAAGCCGTTCATCCCCTAAACGTTGCCTCAAAGCTCGTCGGGTAAGGGAGGACGTCTGATGCCCTGTAACTCTTTTATCAGCGAGCCTCGATATTTTCCTAAAAGAATCAGAGCTAGCACGGTGTGTTGAGGCATGCCCATGAACAGGGCTTATAAGCTCCACGTGGACGCCTGTAATGAGGTGTTGAGCGCGATCCTCGCAGGGTCTATCGTCAACAGGACCGAGGCCGTCGAGAAGCTGGTAGAGGCATACAAAAAGCGAGGAGTAGGGCCCATAAGGGGGTGGTCATCGAAGAACCTCTACGACAAGGAGATGGCCATGGTCTACTTAGTCTGTAGGCGGGGTCTAGGCTTAGAACTCGACGAGAACCCCGCTTTGAGCCAGATATTTTCGTACGAGGCCAAGTACGAGGAAATATGCCGTGAGATCTTCGAAGGAGCCAAGCCCTACGACGTGATTCAGAAGATTGCAGGCGGCGTAGACAAGAACACGATATTTAGGGTCTTGAGGCTGATGCTGACGGCCGTAGTCTTAGGCTTTGAGGAGGAGGGCAAGCTGCTTAAACTCCATAGAGCCTTGGCTGAAGAGTTCAAGGAGTACGAGAAGGGCTTTCGCTCTTTCATGAAGTTCTACGTAGCTTTAAGGGTCGCTGAGAAAATAGCCTTGAGAGAAGTCAAGGACAAGAACGAGAAGGAGGCCTTGAAGTTGTCCATGTGCTTGAGGATTGGCGTAGAGCGTAACGCTCCACCGGACAAGTTGATATCGCTAATAGCTAGAGAGGTGTTTGGTGCTCCCAAAAGAGCTATTAATAAGGTCTTGAGGAGCGGTTAGGGGATGATAATCGCAAGAGCCCCGGCTACTTCAGCAAACTTAGGCCCGGGCTTCGACGTCATAGGCGTAGCCCTAGACTTGGCTTATGACGAGGTGGTGGTGGAAGTAGAGGAGGGGGAGGGGATAGAAATAGAAGTCGAAGGAGAGGAGGCCCACCAAATACCTAAGAGCCCCGAGAAGAACACAGCAGGCTTGGTCGCAAAAGAGCTGTTAAGGATGAAGGGCGCAAAAGTGTGCTTGAAGATCAAGATAAAGAAGGGCGTGCCTCAAGGGGTCGGCTTGGGGAGTAGCGCGGCTAGCGCGTCGGCAACTGCGGCCGCCGTGGCTAAGGCTTTGGGGTTGCAATTGAGCACTTTAGAACTGATAGGGGTGGCGTCCCGAGGGGAGGTGGCGTCTTCAGGCGTAGCACACGCAGACAACGTAGCGCCCTCAATCCTAGGGGGATTTGCGGTGATACTGAGTTACGAGCCCCTCAGCGTCGAGAAGCTCACGCCACCTCCTCACTTAGAGTTCGCGCTTGCCATTCCGAGGAACTTGAAGAAGACTACGGAAAAGGCTCGCGCCGTGCTACCCAAGGCCATAAGCCTCAAGGAGCACGTGGAGGCCATGGCCTCTTACTCCATGCTCCTCATGGGCATCCTCAAGGGGGACGTCGAGTTAATAGGCAAGGCGATGAGCTCTGACAGGATAGTAGAAGTAGCAAGAGCGAGACTCTACCCCGGGTTCCTGAAAGCTAAAGAGGCAGCTATTCGAGCTGGCGCGTTGGGGGCCACCTTGAGCGGGGCCGGGCCCACGACTATAGCCGTGACCGACGCTAGGAGGGGCAATTCTTGGATCATAGCAGAGGCAATGAGAAGCGCTTACGAGGAAGAGGGGGTAGAGTGCTCGGCCGTTGTCTGTAGGCCGAGAGCCGTGGGCGTAGAGATCTTCGAGAAGTAGCTGCTATTTAGCAGGGCCCTGACAAATCCGTCGATCTCTTCAGCGTTTTGAAGTTCCATAAACTTTGCACTCGTTTTAAAGACTATTTCTGGATCCTTTAATCCGTGCCCCGTGGCCACGCACACGACGACCTCGCCCTTATCAACGAGGCCTTGGCTCGTCGCCCTAGCCAAGCCAGCTATGGAGGCAGCACTGGCCGGCTCGACGAAGAGGCCCTCGGTCGAGGCCAAGAGCCTCTGTGCCTTGAGTATTTCGTCATCCGAGACCGTGATTATTGTGCCTCGTGACTCTCTAACAGCCCTCAGAGCCTTCTTCCAATTAACCGGGGCCCCTATCCTTATCGCAGTGGCAATGGTCTCTGGATTGGGGACCCTGAGGAGCTCGTCGCTGTTTTCCTGCAAGGTCTTTGCCAGCGGCGCGGCCCCCTCAGCCTGCACGCCTATCATTCTCGGCGTCCTGTCAGCCAGCCCTAGGAGCTTTAGCTCCTTGAAGCCCTTCCAGATCGCGCTTATGTTACCAGCGTTGCCCACCGGCACTATGACCACGTCCGGGACCTTGTACCCTAGCTGCTCGTACACTTCATAGGCGAGAGTCCTCTGCCCTTCAAGCCTATACGGGTTTACCGAGTTGAGTAGGTAGAGCGGGTATATCGAGGAGAGCTTCCTAACGACCCTAAGGGCGTAGTCGAAGTTTTCCTTGACCAATATCACGTGCGCCCCATGAATCATGGCCTGTGCAAGCTTCCCCAGAGCCACCTTGCCGGATGGCACTAAGACTATGCAGTGGAGCCCTGCTTTGGCTGCGTAGGCCGCGAGGGAAGCAGAGGTGTTCCCAGTTGACGCGCATATGACCACCTTGGATCCCAGCTCCTTAGCTCTTGTAACCCCTACGGTCATCCCTCTGTCCTTAAACGACCCTGTCGGGTTCTCCCCCTCGTTCTTCACGTAGACCTCTAAGTTGTTGAGGAGCTCTCCAAGTCTTCGAGATCGGTGCAGGCCAGTCCCGCCCTCATTGAGCGTGACGGGCTCACTCGACAAAACGGGGAGCAGTTCGCGGTAGCGCCAGACGTTGAAGGTCCTCTTCGACCACAGCTCCGTCAGATCGATGTCTATCAGCTCTGAGTAGTCGTACACTACGTCCAGCAAATCCCCGCACTTCGGGCATGTATAAATTATGTGAGAGGGCGAGTACTCGGCCTTGCACTCTATGCATTGAAGGCGAAAGTTCATGAGGACCTTCTCCTAGACTGCCTAACTGATAATGTCGTGGGCGGTTTAAAAGCTCTCAGGGTTTTGTCCAGCGAGGCATATCTTAGAGTTGGCGAGACGAGCACTCACCAAACCTTGACGAGCGCCCTCTCCATGTAATCGTTGAGCGAATAGACCGTCGGCTTACCTATCATGCGCCACGTAACCACCTTTAACAGGGCGTACGCCATTTCTAAGGTCGTCACAACTGGTATGCCCAGCTCGACGGCCTTCCTCCTTATGATGTACTCGTCCTTCAGCATCTCCGCGTACTTGTCGAGGGTTATCGACGATGGTATGTTTATGACCAGGTCCACTTCCCTGTTGAGTATGGCGTCCATTATGTTGGGCTTTCTACTTGGCTCGCGGATTTTGTAGAGCACCTTGACGTCGTTGAAGCCCTCTTCCCTCAAGAACTCGGCAGTGTGCTCTGTGGCGAGTATGTTGAAGCCTAGAGACCTGAAGTGCCTGGCTATCGGTAGTACTTTCTTCTTCAGCTCGGTACCTCCGACTGTTATCAAGATGTTGCCCCCCTTTGCTGGTATTTTAAAGCCAGCGGCGAGCAGAGCCTTGTAGAGCGCATCGGTGAACGTCTCGCCAAAGCACGCGACTTCGCCCGTCGATTGCATCTCTACGCCCAGCACAGGATCTGCCCCTTCGAGTTGCATGAAGGAGAACTGAGGGACCTTCACTCCTACGGCTATTGATGGAGGCTCGTCGCCCTCTCTCCACGGTATCTTCTCGCCCATCAGCGCATACGATGCAAGCCTCATCAAGTTGACGGCCTTGACCTTTGACGCGAAGGGCATGGATCGCGAGGCCCTCAAATTGCATTCAATGACGTAGACCACTCCATCCTTCACGAGGAACTGTATGTTGAACGGCCCTTTGATCCTCAAGGCCTTAGCTATTCGTTTCGTGTAGTCCTTTATGGTGTTTATGATCTCGGGACTCAACCTCTGAGGGGGTATGACCATGGTAGCATCACCGGAGTGTATCCCTGCGCGCTCGACGTGCTCTATGACAGCCCCTATGATCGTCGTCTCGCCGTCCGAGACCGCATCTACCTCGACCTCTATGGCGTCCTCTACGAACTTGCTTATGACCACTGGGTGCTCAGGGCTCACGGAGGTGGCCCTGATCAAGTACTCTCTGAGCTGCTGAGGCGTCCACGCAACCCTCATGGCCGCCCCGCTCAAGACGTACGACGGCCTGACTAGGACCGGGTAGCCGACCTTCCTCGCGAACTCCTCGGCCTCCTCTATCGACCCGAACTTGGCCCACGGAGGTTGGGGTATCCCGAGCTCGTCTAAGAGCTTGCTGAACTTCGCCCTGTCCTCGGCCCTATCCACGTCCTCTCCCGCTGTGCCCAATATCCTAATGCCGAGCCTCTCGAGCTTGGGGGCCAAGTTGTTCGGTGTCTGCCCCCCGACGCAGGTCACGACCCCCAAAGGCCTCTCCTTATAGCATATGTCGAAGACCCTCTCGAGCGTGAGCTCCTCGAAGTACAGCTTATCGCTCATGTCATAGTCCGTAGATACGGTCTCGGGGTTGCAGTTTATCACTATGACCTCTTCGATCCCCCGCTCTTTCAGCGCCCAGACCATGTTCATGGTGCACCAGTCAAACTCCACTGAACTACCGACCCTGTAAGTTCCCGCCCCGAGCACTATGACCTTCTTCACGTCGTTTCTGAACTCCACGTCGTCCTCGTCTCCTCCATAAGTCACGTAGAGGTAGTTCGTCTGCGCTGGCCACTCAGCAGCGAGAGTGTCTATCTGCTTCACCACTGGTATTATGCCCCTCTTGTACCTGAACTCCCGCACTTCGTCTTCTGTCGTCCCTAGGCACATCGCTATCTGCTTGTCCGAGAAGCCGAGCCTCTTCGCCTCTCTTATGACGTCGGCCATCTCCTCAAGGGGCCTATCCCTCAGGGCCTTCAGCCTCTCCTCCATGTCCACTATGTTCTTTATCTTCTCTATGAACCATGGGTCGATAGAGGTCAGCTCATAAATCTCCTGGATCGTGAAGCCAGCCTTGAGGGCGGCCGCCGCATCGAACAGTATTTCATCGGTCATCTCGCTGAGCCTCTTCCTAAGCAACTCCCTATCGCTTATGTTGCTCGCGACTAGGCCGGGCCTCCCTTTGTCGAGCATCCTCACGGCCTTTTGAAGGACCTCCTCGAAGCAACGGCCTATGGCCATCACTTCTCCGACAGACTTCATTTGAGTGCCGAGCCTTCTATCGACGCCCTCGAACTTCTCGAAGTCCCATCTCGGGAACTTCAAGACCACGTAGTCTAGGGCGGGCTCGAAGCAGGCAGTGGTCCTCCCCGTCACCTTATTTATGAGCTCGTGAAGTCTGTAGCCCAAGGCGAGCTTGGCGGCCATGTAGGCCAAGGGGTAACCCGTGGCCTTAGAGGCCAAGGCAGAGCTACGGGAGAGCCTGGGGTTCATCTCTATGATGCAGAACCTCTCCGACCTAGGATGGAGGGCTAATTGGACGTTGCACTCTCCTATTACTTGGAGGGCCTCTGCTGCCCTTATGGATGCCATCCTCAGTATGTGATACTCCCTGTTCGTTATCGTCTGTGAGGGTGCGACGACGATGTTGTCTCCCGTGTGAACCCTCATCCCGAGTATGTTCTCCATGTTGCACACGGTCACGCTCTCCCCGTACTTGTCCCTCATGACCTCGTACTCTATTTGCTTCCAAGTCGATATGCACTCCTCGATCAGCACTTGACCTATGAGGCTATGGGCTATGCCTCTCCTGACTATCTCCACGAGCTCCCTCTCGTTTCTAGCTATGCCAGAGGCCTTGCCTCCCAGCGTGTAGGCGACTCTGACCATCACCGGATATCCTATCTCCCTCGCGACCTCTAGGGCCTCTTCGATGCTATAGGCAGCCTTGCTCCTAGGCATGGGCAACCCAGCGGCCTCTATGGTCTCCTTGAACATGAGCCTATCAGAGCACCTCTTTATGCTCTCGACCGAGGTCCCCAAGACCTTGATGCCGTACTTCTGCAATATGCCCATGTCGTAGAGCTGGACGCCGCAGTTCAGCGCCGTCTGGCCTCCGAAGCCTAACATTATGCCGTCTGGCCTCTCCCTCTCTATTACCTCGGCCACAAACTCCGGCAAGACCGGGACCAAGTACACCTTCCCAGCCAATCTAGGATCAGTCTGAATGGTAGCTATGTTTGGGTTCACGAGGACCGTCTCGATGCCCTCTTCTCTGACGGCCTTGAGAGCTTGAGAGCCGCTATAGTCGAACTCTCCCGCCTCGCCTATCTTTATCGCTCCAGAGCCGAGTATCAAGACCTTCTTAACGGTCTCCCTACCCATGGCAGTTGACCCCCATCATGTTGGCGAAAGCGTCAAAGATGTACTCCGTATCGTAGGGGCCGGGTGAGGCCTCGGGGTGGAACTGCACGGCAATGACGGGCTTCTTCCTATGCTTCAAGCCCTCTACCGTCATGTCATCGGCGTTTAGGAACCATACTGACAAGCCCGTATCTCCCAGGGTGTCCTCGCGAACGGCGAATCCGTGGTTCTGACTGGTCACGTAGCATATCCCGGTCTCCAAGTCCACGCAGGGCTTGTTCTGCCCTCTGTGGCCGTACTTCATCTTAAACGTAGAGGCTCCAAGCGCGAGAGCTGTCATCTGATTCCCTAAGCAAATCCCAAGCATTGGAATTCCAGTCTCGATCAGATCCCTTATGGTCTTTATAGTCTTGACGTTCAGTTCCGGGTTTCCAGGCCCATTGCTCACCAAGACCCCCTTAGGGTCAAACTGTAATATCTTGTCGGCATCATAGTCCTTCGGAACCCTTACGACCGTAAGGTTCCTCCGCAGTAGGTTCCTCAATATCCCGTACTTCACGCCGCAGTCTATCACAACGACCGTCGGTCCCTTATTGTTGTATACTATCGGCTCCTTTATCGTGACCTCGCTCACCAAGTCTAAGCACTCATACTTGGGGG
>Ga0209183_1000128_pt1 | contig 35405 bp, 41 predicted proteins | sample LHCtaG_2_FD_184120 | JGI IMG/M metagenome (GOLD analysis project Ga0209183, IMG submission 184120) | Hot spring microbial communities from Little Hot Creek, USA to study Microbial Dark Matter (Phase II) - LHC4sed_replicate (SPAdes)... | ecosystem: Environmental > Aquatic > Thermal springs > Hot... | reverse complement strand
GGTCAGCAACGCAAGGTTTCCGGAACCTAAAACAGCTACTGAGGCGTTAGGTGATAGGGGAAACTGATCGAGAGCGTTTATGATCGCCGCCAAGGGCTCGACCGCCACGGCGGCTAGGAGGTCTAAGCCTACTACGTGAAGGGCACTCAGCGGGGCTATGAAATACTCGGCCATACCACTGTCGAAGTCTATCCCGAGGGTCCTCTTGTGAGGGCAGTGAACGTAGAGCCCCTCTCTACAGATCTCGCACTACCAACATGGGAAGTTTATTTCAGGTACGACCAATTTACCTTGTAGGCTAGACGGTTCAACGGCCTCTTCTACGACCTCGTGGCCAAGGGTGGAACAACCCTGTTCGTCGCGCTTCGTCCTTGTTCCACGCTCATAAGAAGTGACCTCTCTTGACTCTGTAGTAGCGTTGAGCAATAACATGGACAACACCGCACCTTAGTAGACCACAAGGAGTAAGGCTTAAAAAAGATCTACTATCACCTTTTCTCTGACTCTGGAATCGAGGTTCTAGAGGTGATTATTGACTTGGCCGGAGTAGTAGAAGAATTAGAACCATTCTTCAACCCGAGGAGCGTAGCAATAGTAGGTGCTACAATAGCGAGAGGGCCCGGGGTATTTAACGTCATGGAGAACCTTATATCATTCGGTTACAAGGGCGAGATATACCCAGTCAATCCAAAGTACACCGAGGTCTTAGGGAAAAAGGCGTACAAGAGTGTTAAGGAGATTCCTGGTCCAGTAGATCTTGTTTTGATAGCCGTTGGAAGAGCTATCGTGCCCAGCATAGTGAAGGAATGTGCAGAAAAGGGCGTTAAGTCCGTTATTATCGTCACTCAAGGGTTTGCAGAGGCTGACGAAGAAGGCAAAAAACTCCAAGACGAATTCATGAAGGTCGCTAGAGAAGCTGGCATGAGGATAGTAGGCCCCAATACTTTAGGGACTCACAACTTCATTGACAACTTCACCTCCTCCTTCATTCCAATAAAGAAGAGGGAGTATGACCCCATCGGCGTTGTCTGCCAAACCGGGCTCTTCTTCGCTGGCTTTCCCAGATTCAAGTATGCAAAGGCCATAGATGTGGGCGCAGCCATTGACGTTGACCACGTCGACGCAATAAGATACTACACTGAGGATCCAAACATAAAGCAAATTTTCGTGCATATCGAAGGCTTTGCGAAGCCAGGCCGAGGTAAGGACTTCATCGAAGCTGTGAGAGAGGCTAAGAGGAGAGGGAAGGACGTCATAGTTTTCAAAGTGGGGGAGACAGAAGCCGGAAGAAAGGCCGTAATGTCTCACACCGGAACTCTCGCTGTGGAGGACAAAGTGTTTGACGGGATCTTGCGACAAGTCGAGGCCTTTCGTGTGAGGGATTATAACGAGCTTCAGTTGGTCAGTAGCGCTCTTCTCAAACTTCCGAGGATGAAGGGAAGGAGAATAGCCATGTTAACGCATCACGGAGCTTCCGGCGTCATGGCGAAAGACGCTGCAGAGGAATTCGGCCTCGAGTGGGCTGATCTATCAGAGAAAACGATAAAGGCGATAAAAGAGCTTTCACCACCATGGTTGCCGATAGGAAATCCCGTGGACATATGGCCTGGCTTGATGGGTGGTCCCATGAGGATGCACAAAACTGCGCTTAAGGCAGTGCTGGAGGACGAGAACGTCGATGGCGTCCTCCTCTCGATACACATAGCCGATTACAGTGGTTGGCCTGCTGTCGGGACTTACGGCCACGTAGATGCCATCGCAGAGCTAGCCCCACAATACAACAAACCCGTAATCGTAGTACCAATAGGCGTGGAGCAAGAGGCTACTAGGAAGGCTCTTGAGAACATAAAGAATGTCTTGGTCTGCGACACGATAAGAGATGCGTTTAAAGCCTTCTCCGTTATTGCTCCCCCTGAAGTGCAAGTACCTAAGTAATGGAGGTGAGTGATGTGAAGTCAAAAGCCTTGCGTGAAGTATACGAGAAGGGGATAAGAGTCCTCGGCGAAAGCGAGAGCAGGAAGGTTTTAGAGGAGTACGGCATACCATGCCCCAAAACCGTTGTGATCGGCTACGATGAAGGAAAGAGAGCTGAAGAATACCTCAGAGAGCTGAAGAGCTCAAGCGAATGGCCTGGCTATCCGCTCTTCCTTAAGATAGTGTCCCCGGACATAATTCACAAGAGCGACGCCGGCGTGGTGAAGAGAGTCGTCTCCGATGATGAGGCATTAATGGCAATAGAGACCATCATAAGGAACGCTAAGAAGTACAAAGCTGACGTGAGCATTAACGGCATTTTAGCCAGTCAAGACGTTTCGTCTCCCGAAACGCGAGAGCTCCTCATCGGGGCAGTGTACAATGAGCACTTCGGCCACTTAATCTCGCTAGGGATAGGAGGGGTCTTAACAGAGGTCTATAAAGACGTAGAGTTCAGGGCAATTCCGATTACGGAGTCGGACGTGTATAGCATGGTCAGCAGACTGAAAGGAAGGGCTATGTTAGGGCCATTCAGAGGGATGAGACCAATAAACATGAGCGTTCTCGTCGACGTCGTCTTAAAGCTTTCAAAAATGATTGAGGAGAACCCCGAAATAAGGGAGATCGACATAAACCCGTTCATAATAGGGCCTGAGCGCGGATTCGCTGTAGACGCAAGAATGAGGATTGAGTAGTAATGGAGAGTGAAGAGGGCGAAATTAAGTACATCCCCACATATTGCTATCAATGTTATGCCGGGCCAGACCCGATATTAGTTAAGGTCGTAGACGGCGTTGCTATCGGGATTGAACCAAATCACCACTTAGCGCCTAAGCATCACTCCGAAGGAAAGATATGCTCAAAGCCCTTCGGCCTGATTTACAAGCTCTACGATCCGCACAGGGTTAAAGCTCCGCTCCTCAGGCAGAATCCTAAGAAGGGAAGGAACGAGGACCCTCAATGGAAGGAGATAAGCTGGGACGAAGCTCTAAGCATCTTGGCCGATAAGTTGAAGAAGGTCAAGGAGAAGGGCGCTGTCGACGAGAACGGCTATCCGAGGGTTGCCTTGACGTTAGGAGGAGCTGGATCGCCGGAAGGACACTTCGGGCTACTACCAACACTCTTGTCGACGCTGGCCTCTTGGCTCGGAGGACCGCTGGACTTAACCGTAGGAACTGGTCAAGGGGTGAAGTGCTATCATTCAGAGCACGTGTATGGTGAGTTCTGGCATAGGGCTTTCATGGTCGTTGCGGACATGCCGCTCACGAAGTACATATTGTCACTCGGCCATAACAATGCCGCCTCGGACGGCTCCCCTGTTTGGAGGATGGCTCAAGCGCGTGAACAAGGACTGAAAATAGTCAAGATAGAGCCGCACCTCTCCGTCAGCGGAGCGTATGCTGATAAAGTGATTTACATCAAGCCTAAAACGGATTGTGTCTTCCTCTACTCCATGATCCACGTCATCTTGCACGAGAAGAACTGGAGAGAGGTCTGCGACGTAGAGTTCTTGAAGGAGATGACGAACAGCCCCTACCTCGTGGGCCCAAATGGGTACTTCATGAGAGATCCGAATACCTTAAAGCCGTTAATATGGGATCCAACTGATGGAAAGGCTAAGACCTATGACGACCCCACGATTAGGGACTACGCGCTAGAGGGGGAGTACGTTGTAAGCGGTGTTGAGCTGGGGCCAGATGGTGTTATCTGGAGGCATGAGAACGTTAAGTGCAAACCGAGCTTCCAGCTATTGATCGAGGCCGTCAAGGACTACACGCCTGAATACGCGGAGAAGGTATGCGATGTCCCGGCCAGCACCATAAGAGAGGTAACCGAGGAGTTCCTCAAGTACGCGAACGTCGGTGCGACCATCGAGATTGATGGGGAGAAGTTGCCGTATAGGCCCGTCGCCATAGAGCTCGGAAAGACAGTTAACAACGGCCCAGGGGGATATGAGACTTGCTGGGCGAGAACGGTATTACTGATGCTTGTTGGAGCGCTAGAAGTACCAGGTGGAGTTAGAGGCCCTGGAAGCAGGCTAAACCCGCCATATGAAGTGCGATGGGCGTCGGTTGAGCGCGATGACCGCGATGGTTTCATGCGCCAACAGCTAAACCCGACTGAGAAGGATAAGTGGCCACCGAAGGTCATGTTTAGGGCTCCATTTACCGCACTGTGCCCACTCGTGGGAAGCAGGGGTTGGGCAAGCGGGATCGCGCCGTATACTTTAGCTTGGTTGTTTATGGACAAGGCGCCAGAAAACTGGCCTCAACCAAGTCCCCCGGACGTCTGGATAATATATAGGGCGAACCCCATTAGGACCATGTGGGATCCAGAGCTCATGGAGAGGGTCATCAAGAAGATGCCCTTCATAGTTCACATAACTTGTTACGTAGACGAAACCTCTTGGTATGCAGACCTCATCCTCCCCGATCACACCGATTTAGAGGGGCTTCAACTAACCCCCGTCTTCTCGAAGCACTGGTACAGTCTATGGGACGGCTACGGCTTCATCCTCAAGCAACCCGTCGTCAAACCTGTATACAACACCAAGGACATAACGGAAATAATAATCGAGCTGATGGATAAGCTGGGCATACTCAAAGAGTTCATTTCGAGGCTGAACAGGGGGTCAGGGACCGGTATACCGCTTTCGGGAAAGAACTACGACTTCAGGCTGGATGAGAACAAGAAGCCCACGTTGGAGGAAGTATGGGACAAGCTATGTAGAGCGGCTACGGCCATGCTGAGCGATGGCAAAGAGGTCTACGGCTTGGATTGGTTTAAGGAGAACTCCCTCTACTTAAAGCCGTATCCGAAGCCAGAGAGGTATCTCTACTACGTCTTTAAGAAGAAGGGAATAAGGTTCGAGGTGCCTTACCAAGAGAGGATCAAGAGGGTAGGAGAAGAGCTAAGAAATAGGCTTCACGAACGTGGGATTCATTGGTGGGATAAGCAGCTCCAAGAATATCAAGCCATACCGCCTGCGAAAAACTTCCTCGAAGAGTGGGATGAGCTTTACAAGAAGCTCGGCGTGGACCCTGAAAAATACGATACATGGTTAATTACTAGCAGGAGCCCTGCATTAGCATGGTCGGCGAACGTATCTAATCCCATGGCTTTAGGAATAGCGTCAATGTATCTCGATTTTGGAGGCGTCGTGATAAGCTCAGAAGCTGCTGAGAAGAGGGGCATCAAACACGGTGACATCGTTATAATAGAGTCACCATATGGGAAGGTGAAGAGCAAGGCGATAGTGAGGGAGGGTCAGAGGCCGGACGTGGCCGTGCTCGTTGGCCAGCTGGGCCAGTGGGTAGCCCCTCGTGCGAAGGAGATACCAGAGGCCAACATTAACGACCTCATGGGAGTGTACATGGACATCTTAGATGCTGGCGGCTCGAGTTGCGACTTAATAAAGGTGAGGATTTACAAAGCAGAGGGATGAGAGAAGCAGGTCGTGTAGTGAGTGGTATGGTACATTGGGTAATGGTCATAGACCTCAACAAATGCGTTGGTTGCATGGCATGCGTAGCTGCGTGTCAAGTTGAGAACTTCCTCCCTCTAGGGGTTTCGTGGGGAAGAGTTGTCGACTTTGAAGACGGCAAGTACCCAAGTGTCGAGAGGGTCTTCCTCCCAATGCCATGCATGCACTGTGAAGAGGCCCCTTGTGTAAAGGTGTGTCCCACCGAAGCCACCTTTAGGCGCGAGGACGGGATAGTTCTAATAGATTATGATAAATGCATCGGATGTAGGCTCTGCATGATCGCTTGCCCTTACGATTCACGAGTATACCTTGAAAAAGTTGACCTGCCGATCTTCTTCTCTAGATTGAAGAGGGATCCGAGGTCGAAGTACCAGAAGATAAAGGAGAAGGCTGTAGCGAAGTGTACCTTCTGCGTGCACAGGATTGACAAGAGGGGAAATGGCAAAGTCCCCGGAAAAGATCCAGAAGTCACGCCGATTTGCGTAACTGTCTGCAATGGACATGCAAGGTATTTTGGAGACCTCGATGATCCTGAGAGCGAGGTTTCGAAGATTTTAATGAAAGAGAGGGAGAGAGCTTTCGTGCTTTACGAGAAAGCCAATACAAAACCCTCAACGTATTATTTGAGACGAATTAAGAGGTGACCGACGTGAGGCCACCGCAGGTAGTCGTCGTAAATCCATCGATGGGTTATAAGGTACCTGGGATCTTGTACGACATATGGCGCTTCACCATACGCTTTGGCCAGAGGACTCCTATATTTAACTACGAAGAAGTTAAGGAGAGGCTGAGAAGTATCCGTCGATACGCGGTCGAGCACATGGAAGAATTGCTACAAAAATTGAAGGACACAATAGTCGAGCGTTATCCGTACATCAAATTAATTTACGCTAAGGACGCCACAGAGGCCGTAAAAGCGATAAAGGACCTATGCGGGGTTTGTCGCGTTTCGGTTAACAAGTCATGTACTGTTGAGGAGCTCAGGGACGAGCTCATTAAGCAGGGCTTCGGGATAGAGGAAACGTATTACGAAGAGTTTGAGGGCTTTAAGCCGTTAAAGGAGAAGATACCTTACTGGAAATTGCCGAAGGTGGAGCCAGAGGTCAAATGGTGGTCCTACGCTCCAATCTACATTAGCCTAGGCAGTGAGGCGGTAGCTGAGAAAGGGACGAGCGAGAGAAGAGGAAAGGTTGCCCTCCTCGGCGTTAACGCTATCTCAGCCGAGGATGGCACCATATTCTTCATGGAGCATTCGAGGAACATCACAAGATGTTTACGCGAAGCATCGCATATAATATTCCTAATAGGTCTAGAGAAGGTAGTCCCAAATCTCGAAGACGCTCTACTGCAAACCCTTTGTGTAGGGCTCTTTGGTCTTGAAGGTATTGGAGCAGAGCTTCGAGTTGAAAGCATTGAAAAAGCTCTGAGCACAGAAAGGTCATCAATCTCGCAGAGCACGAATCCACAAATATCAATTATCTTGTTGGATAACGGAAGAAGCGTCATCAAAGAGAACTTTAAAGAGTTGCTATACTGCATTGGTTGTAGGACGTGCAACGCCGTTTGCCCGTCTTTCTTAGCTTATGAGAGGGTGTTCGAAGGGCCAAGAAGCTGGATTAGAATGTTCAACGAAATATACGGCGTTACTAGGGTAGCGGTTGGAAACGAGCTAATTTGGTCATGCAGGACTTGCAAGGCATGCGAGGAGCGTTGCCCTCTTTCTCTCGACATTAAACACGTTGAGAGCTTCATTAAGATGAGGGAACGCCTAGTAGAGGAGGCGAGGATAGCGCCGACCTTAAGAGACGCCCTCAACTTCACTTTGCTCCACGGAAATCCATGGGGGCGAGCTAGGAGCAAGAGGGGTGAGTGGGCCTCTAAGCTAGGTATAGAGAAGTTCGACGGCGCAAAGCACGACATTCTCTACTACGTTTGCTGTGCGCCATCCTACGATGCTAGGTGCCAAAACATGGCAGTGTCGCTCTCAAGAATATTCAGAGCTATTGGGGTGAGGTTCGGGATTCTCGGAGATGATGAGACTTGCTGTGGTGCGGAGATGAGGAGGATAGGAGAAAGAGGCCTCTTTGAGGAACTGTCCAAGCAAAACAAAGAGCTCTTTGAGAGGTTAGGGGTTAAGAAACTCGTTACAACGTCACCCCATTGCTTTAACACCTTCAAAAACGAGTACGGGATGAACGTGGAGGTCCTACACTATACCCAGTTACTAGCGAAGCTAGTGTACAAAATCCCCTTCAAAAGGGGGCTTAACTATAAGGTTGCTTACCATGATCCATGCTATCTTGGAAGGTACAACCGCATTTTCGAAGAGCCAAGAAAGGTCCTCAACTCGATCCCAGGATTAAAGCTTGTGGAAATGCCAGCAAATAGAGAGGACTCCCTCTGTTGTGGTGGTGGAGGAGGTCATATGTGGTTCGATTGGCCGCGTCGACCGAGACCATCAGAGGTGCGGGTTAAACAGGCCCTTGAAGTGGGAGCTAACATAATAGCCGTAGCCTGCCCGTTCTGCCTGTCAATGCTTGAAGATGCCGTGAAGACCCTCGGGTATGAGGATAAAATACAAGTGAAGGACATTAGCGAGCTCATATGCGAAGCCATGTAGTGACATCACGGGAATCGCGCGTATCACCACTTCCTCTCTCTATGTGAGCCCTGGTTCAGGGTCAAGGTTTTTACTAAATCACATTTTAATGCACTGATTATGGGTCTCTAAGCGAGGAGTTTAACGTTTTGTATTGAGCCTCGTTAAAATTAGCTAAAGCAATTTAAGGCCATCTGAATAGCTTTGGGATTACGAGATGTATCAAGCTTTGAGGGTCAGCAGGTAGCTATCCTCGATGGGGCGACAAAGTATTCGACCATTCCGCCATTAAAATCTATCTCGAGGGTCTTCTTGTGAGGGCAACGAGTGTAGAGCCCCTCCCTGCAGACCTCGCATTGCCAGCACGAGAAGTTTGTCTCTGGCACGACCGTTTTTGCCTTGCAAGCTAAGCGGTTTGACTACCTCTCTTATGACCTCATGACCTGGCACGAGGGGGCTTTTGAAGAGCTTATAGATGTCTGTGTAGAAGGCTTTGCCGGTGCCACAGATACCGACGGCGATGGTCTTTACGAGCACCTAACTCTCAGGTGCGCAAGACCCCTCAATCTCTTCGACGCGCAAGCTCCGAGGGCCGTAAAGCAGAATAGCCTTCAAGCTCGTCCCACCATGAGTGAAACCTAGGCTTCGCTTACTAATTTATCTCCCTGGATCCTTTTTAATGGAACCCCCGCTCTTCACTTTAAAGTGAAGAGGTAGAGCAAAACTATTTCGCCAGCTCTGAGTCCAGCCTGTAAGTCGGTTAAGTGGCCAAATGAGCTGAGCGATTATGAGCCTGGCCACGCTGATTAGCATTACTACTGCTTCTTTGAAACGACTTTTACACTCTTGTTGTCAAGAGAGATATCGTCCTTAACACGCTTAAGCGTACCAACTTGCCCTTTAGGGACATTTAATGCCAAGTCTCTTAAGACGCCTTGAACATAACCCATGTCTATGGTTTGTCCCCAACCTCTTAAAAAGAGCTTGAAAAGCCAAAGCCATCGAAAATATGCATAAACCGACTACGTAAAAGCACATCAATCTAATATAAGGGGCATAACCCCTCGTCATGGTGTGAGACCCTAACAGCGATGTTATAGAGATCACGCAGGCAAGCACTCTCGTAAGGATAAGGGGTTTGACCCTCTCCACAAACTTTAAGACGGGCAAAGCGGTTAAAGCTGCCAAGCCAAGTCCTAAGAGGACAGTTGAAGAATTGAGCTTAGCCCTGAGTGCGATAATGCTATAAGCCGATAGCACCACAGCGATTCCTACGTTTACGTTGTAACCGACGAAGGACCTCCTATTAGAGTGGTACCTTAGGGCCAAATAGGAGGCGCAACCCAACGCGCATCCTATAAAGGCGCCAAGTACCACGTCGACCGCGTGATGTGCCCTTAGAGAAACTCGGCTTGAGGAGATCCCCATAATTATGATCGCTGACATAATCGCTGTGACCGCGTTCCTTGTCATGAGCGAGAAGCTCGACCAGAAAGACGACGATATCTGCGTGTGTCCACTCAGAGAGCTAGGCCCTGAGACGTCTATGAGGGGGTCAGGCGTTTCGGTAAGTTAAAGGTGTACTTCAGCGCTATGTCGAGCGAACCGGAGAGTAGCACGGCTGTTATCAACGTAAGGCCTTGCTGAAGCCGAGGCAAGAAATGGTACAGCACGACCGCCACAATGATGTAGAACTCTTCATCTCCAAGCCTGCTCCACAGGATCCACAAATCGACGTCGTTAGTCATAAAAGAGGCTATTAGTAGTGCCACCAAGAGCGGCAGCACGACAGTCGCAACTGCCTTAGAGGGGCCCAAGCCCGACCACTGCTGGTGAGAGGGCACAATGAATACGCTTTAAGTATTTCCTAGGTCTCAACGAACGAGCTAGAGCGACAAGCCCCTGTCCCCTCGTTAGGGCTCGTCGGCCCATTTTAGACCTCTGAGGAAAAGGCTTTTTCGCGTTGACTGTGCAGATTGAGGCAAACCAGAGCTGGGCGGTCATGGAATCTAAATTCGTTGGGTGTATGCTTGGTTGTGCTTTAGGTGATGCCCTAGGCTCTAGATACGAGGGGCTCTCCATAGATGACATTACATCAGTAGACATGGGGTTTGTTGGTAGGTGGACCGATGATACTCACATGATGATCGGTGTTGCTGAGTCACTTATCGAGTGTAGGGGCTTTAATGGAGAGCACATGGTTTGGACTTTCATACGCAATTGGCAAAGGGAACCGTGGAGGGGCTACGGGCCCGGCCCGCCTAGAGTCTTCAGGATGATATTGTCGGGGGTCCCGTGGTTCGAAGCCGCCAAGAGGCTCTACGGAGGCTCGGGCTCGTTGGGCAATGGCGGGGCCATGAGGGTCGCGCCCATAGCGTTGCTCTATTATGATGACTATGAAAAATTAAGAGAAGTCGCGTACAGATCCGCTATGCTTACTCACGCTCACGAGCTGGGCATGGAAGGAGCGGTGGTGCAAGCTTACGCGATTGTCTTAGCTTTGAGAGCTAATGCGTCTTTTAGTCCCAGGGACTACCTCGAAGAAGTGGCACGCTTCTCTAAGAGCGATGTCTATCGAAATAAGCTTAAGAAAGCCATCGAGTTACTTGACGAAGGTGATCAAAAGATCGTGGTAAGAGAGCTTGGCAACGGGGTCGAAGCCCCGAACTCGGTCCCCACGGCAATATACTGCTTTGCTAAGAATTATTACAGCTATGTAAAGACCGTGCTTTATGCGGTGACCCTTGGAGGGGATGCTGACACCATAGCTGCCATGGCCGGGGCAATTGCCGGGGCCTACCATGGTGAGGAGGGACTACCGCGGGAGTGGGTTGAGAGACTAGAGAAGGCAGAATACATCAAGAAGCTGGCTAGAGAGCTTTGGACCCTCAGGAGATCACTAAAGGTCTCTTGAAAGTCCTTGCATTTTCATTAACGATCTTCTCTTAAGAAGAGCCCTCACGAGGCACATCATACATTTAACTGGCGTAGGGTCTCAGGCTCGCGAGCAACCACGGCGAATGAGCACTTCCCTTTGTGGGTACGAGCTCTTTTAAAGATAGCGTCATATGGGCAAAGCCTTTTTCGCAAACCCTTAGTGGTGCCTACAAACCTTCAATGTCCTGTCCTTGATCAAAGGCGTTTCTTGACCTCTCAACGTACATAGCCAGTCCGTTGTTAGACCGAGAAGCTCGCTTCAATCAGTTATGAAGAGCATCGAGAAAAAGTGATAGACTCTTTTTTTACCCGGCAAAGACCGTCCGCATCGCGGATATTTATACCGAGGCCGGTTTGAGAAGCCCCTCAACAAGTCCATGAGAGAGACCTTGGCGGGGTCGCCGTCCCATACCTCGGTCTAGTGTGCATCAAATGCACACCAACTGGATTTGACTTCCTCCATGAAGGGTTAGACCGTTGCCCTTAATAAAACCTAAGTTGTAATAAAGATGAGAAAACCTTCTCAAACAATCAGGGGTTTAAGAAATTGGGCAAAATATACATGATCGATGCTTTTAAGCATTACGAACCTCACGTCATAGCTTGCTATGTATTGCAGTACGAAAAGCCCGTGCTTATAGATCCCGGACCTCAAAGCGGGGTGCATAACGTCATAGAGGAGTTAAAGAGGTTAAGGGTCAAACCAGAGGTGATAACACTCACACATGTGCACTTGGATCACGCGGGTGGGGCAGCCACGCTGGCTAAGCACCTCTCAGCGAAGGTAGTAGTCCATCCAAGAGGGGCAAAACACATAGTTGATCCGACGAGGCTTTGGGAAGCGTCGAGAGAAGTTCAGAGAGAGCTAGCTGACGTCTTCGGCAAGCCTAATTCTTTAGAAGAGAGCATGGTCGTGGTTACAGAGGATTGTCAGGAGCTTGACTTAGGTGAAGACAAGCTTGTGATCCTCCACGCGCCAGGACATGCTCCTCACATGCAAGTCTACTATTTGAAGGAAGCCAAAGTGCTGTTTCCAGCAGACGCTGTAGGGGTAGGCTTTGACGGACATCTAATCCCCTCGACTTCGTCGCCTTTTGATTACAGTAGAGCACTAAGAACTCTCGAAAGGCTAAGGAAGCTCAAGGTGGAGTCCGTAGCGCTCACGCACTTCGGCTTAACTGGCAAGGAGGTCATAGAGAGGGCGGAGGACAAAATAAGAGAATGGTATGAAATTGCGACATCCTGTCGCGATATCAATGAGCTGATAGAAAGGCTATTGAGAAAGGACGAGGACGTGAGTGCCTTACATAAGAAGTACCCCGAGAACTCAGTGCTTATAAGCTTCTTTAAAGCCTCGGTCCAGGGCATTTTCAGGTGCGCAAAGGGGATCTAAGACTCTATTACTTAATCGCCTATGCGCATAATTCTAAGAGCAGATTAATTTTGCCCCTTAAAACTGTAAGTTATGGGCAACGATTCACTGTTAGCACAAATACGCTTAATATCGACTAAACCGGCAATTAGGTCGAGGTAGGAGATCGTGGTTTTGTTAGAGGTAGAGAGGCCGAAGGAATTGTCATTTGAGATAAGGCCTATTAGACCTCTATCTGAAGGCTAGCGCTCATGGTACTCCCTCATTACTCATAAGGGTTTCTAGGAATCGTCCTTGGAGCTTGTGCAAGCTCTGCTATGGCACTCCATACAATAAAAAGAAGTTCCAGCCGAGGAGCGTAGAGGAGGTCAAAAGGGACATAGATAGCACTAAGGAGATCAGCGAGCTTTTTGATTTCTTTAGCGAAGAAGTTCGGAGGATTGTACTGGCCGTCGAAGATCATGAATCCTGAGTTCTTATATGACAAGGACTTCTCTGAGCTAGACGAAGAGGAACTCAAGAACTTCGAGAGCATAGTGAACGTGTACAACTGGCTTCGGGTTGAAGTAAAAACCGTCTTCCTCCAAGATGCCGGCAGTATGACACTTTCGACTACTAAGTTGATCGAGGTGATGTCTTACCTCAAGCAGGTCTTTCCGGGCTTGGGGAGGATCACGTGTTACGCGAGAGCTAAAAGTCTTGCTAAAAAGACGCAGAAGAACTAGAGGAAACACACAAGACTGGTCTGTCGAGGCTTCATGTATGCTTGGAAATCAGGAGACTGTGATGTGTTAAAATACGTCAACAAAGGGGTGACAAATCAAGAGCTCACGTTGGCTGGCAAGAAGGCCAAGGAGGCGGGCTTTGAGCTGTCGCTCACTGGATGCCCGGGCTAGGTGGAAGGTCAATGACTAGGCAACACGCTGTGAACACTGCCAAGGCCCTAAACGAGATAAACCAAGACTTCGTTAGGACGAGGAGGTTAGTCCCTCGCAGGGGGCCCCGCTCTACGAAGAGTGGAATAGGAGGTCTTCAAATTGCCATCGCCCCACGAAGAGCTTGGGAAAATAAGGATGATGGTAGAGCGCTTGGAGATTACCGGAAGAGTTTGCTTTGACCATTTCATTTAACTCAGCTTACAAGACAGTCTTGGGTGTCGCATGGCTCTTCAAGCAAGATCGTGATTGGTATAAAATGCCCGAAGAAAAGGCTAGAGCCCTAAAGATAATAGGTTGTGGATCAAAGAGCGTCGAATCGCTATATGCAAGGCGGAAGAATTGAACGAGCCATCGGTTATTTGGAAGTGACGCCGACATTCTGACACGCGTTGACAGTCCTATGCAAGCTGTTAGGAGGAGTAAAAGTCGTCGAAGCGCACGTAGTTTTGTTTAAGGGTTAGGTCTTAGGCAAGGCGAGGACAGCATTAAGATTTTTTAAGGGCTTCAGCACCAAGAGAACTCGCCACGCATAATCCTTAGCCGAAGCCTGAGGAAGTCCCCAACCATCGAACGATGATGTTGTTGGGGGATTTGTATGATCAGCAAAAAGCCTCTAGTCTTGGTGATAATCGGATCTCCGAGAAAGTACGGATCTTCAACGCAATTAGCGCACGTTGCACTAAAAGGGGTGGAAGACGCTGGTGGCAGAGCTGAGATGATATACCTCTACGACTACGATATCAAGCCCTGCATTGGTTGCGCGTCAGACAATGTTAAGTACTGCAGGTTCCCTTGCGTAATCGACGACGATGACTTCAATGAGATAGGCGAGAAGATAGCAGAGTCCGACGGCATCATCATAGTAACACCTGTCTACTGGTACGCTCCTTCAGGTGTGCTAAAAAATTTCATTGATAGGCTCACGGGCATGGAGAACATGATCTTTCATGGAAGTAGAAGTTTGCTCGAAGGAAAAGTTGCTGGCTTCATAGCAACTGGCCTTGACGTTGGCACCTCAATGACCATTGCTTACTTGATGTTTGTATTGAATAGCATGGGAGTAATAATAGCTCCGTGGGGCATGGCCTATAGTCACATGGAGGATGTGACAAAGGACGAAAAAGCTCTGCGTGACGCATACAACGTCGGCCTCCTCGTGGTTGAGACTATAAAGGCCGTAAAGAGCTACGACAAGCCTATAGGCTATGACGAGGACGTGAACATCGAAGAGCTTGTAAAGACAGTGAACCACGTTGTTAATAACGACGATAAAATGAAAAGGCTTGAGAAGTTGGCAAAATTGGTGGTCCTAAAAACCTAATTGACAAGGTTCTCCTCGTAAAGGATTTGCAAGACCAAGGAACGTTACTTGAGACCTCCTCGGAGGCCTGAGACCTCATCGCCCAAGCCACTATTCTCTCCTCCTCATAGTGGTGCCATGTGACAGTACTTGTAAAAGGCTAGGAGTTTAGAAAAGAATGCTCCTTCGTTGTGATGTCCTTGCCTTGAACCTAGCAAGGCGTTTTAAGACCCTGTTTGTGGAACGATCAGGACATCGTAGGGGTTAGTATGAATGCATAGTACCTTTATTTTGCTGAGCAAATTCGAGGTTTCGATTGACGTAACTTGTCGTCGGGCTTTATAGTATTTCTATCGATCCTCATGCCCGTCGCAATTCCATGGCCCTGAAGTCGCTTTCTTTAATCTGCGAGAAAGCTTTTAGATTGTCTTGGATTAGTATAACTGAGCCCTAGGCATTTTCGAAGTGGCAGGAGTGGGGCATTATGTCAAAGACTGACAAAAAAGAGGAAGAAGATGAGGTTTTGAAGGAGTGGAAGAAGAAGATCATGAAAGAAGCTAAGAGATTCGACGAATTAAAGAAATCCTGAGCCCGTTATAACGCAATGCCTAGTGGACAATTCACGAACATTTATTATCTGACATCCTCTCTTTGAAGCACAGTTTTAGTAATGTTGTTCGTCGGCACAGCCCAGCATAGAACTTGGCCTTTACGAGGGAATCATCTACTCGGGCTCCACGATGACAGCAGTACCGTATGCGACTATTTCGGCCGCGCCGCTCATTATGGCCGAGGTCGTGAATCTAACACCTATGACGGCGTTGGCGCCTAGGCCCTTGGCCTTCTCGATCATCCTCTTTACCGCCTCTTCTCTTGATTGAGCCAATAGCTCTGTGTACTCCTTGACCTCGCCGCCGACTATGTTTCTCAGGCTTGCCAAAATGTCGTGCCCAAGGTGTCTCGCTCTTACAACGCTCCCGCTGACCATCCCCAATACCTTCTTGATTCTATAACCAGGCAAGTACTCTGTCGTCGTCACCATGATATCGCCTGTCATACGCGTTTTACCTCTACTTTTATATTATCCGAACTAGCTTTAGAAATACTTTTCTGAGAACTCATTGGGGGCAGTAGCCTGCGCGTATAAGCATAGACTGGAATCACGATGGCAAGCACGATTAAGGCAAGTGACCCCTCTATGATCCATGGATCCTCAGTTCGCGTGGCGATAAAGGTTGCCATCGCATTTAGGAGGAAGTGAAGCGATGCGGTCGTTGGGAGTAGCACTGTCAAGGGCCTCCCGATGACTGTAAGCGATATCAATAGAGTCATGGCTAAGTGGAAGGCTATAGCTATGTTTCTTTCCAAAGCTCCTGGGATAAAAGCGGTCCAGTCGTGGTTGATAATGGCCGCTACAAAGGGGACCTGAAGCGCGTAAGTAATCAGCGCCTCTGTCAAGCCCCACCCTAAGCCGATGGAGGCCGAGGAGCGCAAGTTGTTTATCAAGCGGGACCTGCTCTTCACGACGAAGTACCTAGCCGTCTCCTCGAAAAGACCAGCCATCAGCGACGCGTAGAGCGCTCTCGCGTAGATTTCAAGTCCCCGTGCAAGCATCAAGAGGGGCAACCTGGTCAGCAGAGCAACGAACCAGCCAGCCCCTCCAAGCAGAGCGTTTATCCAGAGATCTAGGCTCTTCCTCGACATCGCCGCCAGCGCGATGAGCCCTGGACCAAGTGCTAAGGTTATGGGCACGGCTAAGGCGGGATCAGACAATCTTGGTTACCTCAACCAAGTACTAGTCAATTACCGACAAACTCATCCTACTTAGGAAAAATTATTTTTGCGACTTTAAACCCCCTTCTTCTTAGGGCGAGCGAATGGTCGAGAACAGGCACATATTGTACAGCTTAGCCGCAGGAGCCATTGCCGGGGCCTTCTCATCGGCCATGATGACCTTAATGCCCAGCAGCGCGATCGAAGACCTCGTGCGTGAGCTAGTGCATCAACAACTGCTCTGGAGCGGCGTACCCCAAGAGAAAATCTCCGAGATCGTCGCCAGAGTCGTTGAGTCCTTGAAGTGGACTCACTGGCTCATACCTCTAGGGCCCATAATAAACATGTTGTTTTTCGGCGCTTTGCTCGGCTTGTTATTAGACTTCTTAGTCAAGAAGCTTAAGAGACCGTACGTAGCCTCATTGCTGACCGGGACCTTCTTCGTAGTGCTGTTTCAATTGTTGCCGATATTATTATTGGAAGCTGTCTATGGCTCGTGGTTTACTGAACTCTTAAACAAGTACATTGGAATGCCCCTAGTAATCGCACCGTCTGTGTTGTACACCGTGCTACTAACGATTTTCAGCTCTGTTAAAGGTCCGTGGTCGAGGTGGGGCGAGGCAAAGCCGGAGATGTATTAAGATTAGTAACAGTAGAAGCCGTGCTCGATTAAGCAAGTTGGGGCTTCTTGGTCGCCGCGAGTTAAAGAAGCCGTCCAAGTAAAGACGTTGATGCAACAACGTAGCGGGCTCCTTTACTACGATTCTCCGCACGTCTAATCGGAATAGCCTTAGATCGCTTCACCACATAAGGCAACAATAATTGTTACTCTCAATACCTCTGGAGTGCCCGCCCCTTGCTCTTTGATGTAGGAGCCATTAGTGGCAATAGAGTGTGGTGCGTGTAGTCCTAAACGTCCTCACGTAAAAAATGGTAGTAATCTTCATTTAGTCCTCTTCCCGATCAAGACTTCTTTAATTTTTCATCAAGATAGACTTGTGGTGCTCTTCGTCTTCTGCTATTAGTTCAAGCACTGCTTTGTAGGGTTCTAAACTTCTCTTGCTCTTGCAATGGCGTCTTCGAGGATGCGTAGCAATGTGCAAGCCTGGCAAGCTCTTCCTTGGTAGGGGCATCTCACATGGACCTCGCCCTAGCGAAGATTATAACCTGGAGAACTTGAACCTTATCCTTTAGTGAAACTCGGGACTCTATAGGCGCGATAAACATGCCATTAGCCCACCAAGGAGGAGAATCCATTTTGTCTGCTCTCGTTGACTCCAAGGCCTTGGAGAGATTAAAAAGTGAAGGAACAGGAACTTAATACATAACTTGTATGGCTATGATGTCGCCCAACCCAAGACAAAGAGGATAAATATCGCCCAAGTTTACCTATGAGTCGAGCCTCATGTACCTAGATGTCGTCGTGGTCGTGTTAACGTCCATGTTTGCTGGCTTCCTAGGCTCACTTATTGGTTTGGGTGGCGGTGCAATAGTCATTCCTATATTGACCCTCTTAGGCGTCCCCCTCAAACAAGCTATAGCGAATAGCATGATAACCCTCATAGCGACTTCCAGCGGCTCCGCCTCAGCTTACGTCAGAGAGAGGCTGACAAACGTCAAAGCAGCCATGTACTTAGAGATATTCACAGTGATAGGGGCGATCGTCGGTGCGACCATAACGATCTTAGTGCCGAGTAAGTACTTGTACTTCTTCTTTGCGGCCTTTCTCTCTAGCTCTTTTTATGGGATTAAAAGAAAAATGTCGGTAAGCACTCCCAATCATGAAATGGCTCAAGATAGGTTTTCTAGGTGGTTGGAGCTTGAGGGCACTTACTATGATGAGAGCTTGGGCAAAGAGGTCAATTATAAAATCGTGAGAGCGCATATTGGGGGCCCGGCCATGATGATTGCCGGGCTGGCCGCTGGGATGCTTGGAATAGGAGCTGGCGCCTTTAAGGTAGCGATACATGAGCTTGTACTTAAAATGCCGCCCAAGGCGTCGAGCGCCACGAGCAACTTCATTATAGGCATGACGGCGTTAGCAGGCTCGACGGTGTTCATAGCTTCAGGGTTGGTGAACGTGGTCTTAGCAGGCTCGATAGCTGTAGGGGCTACCGTAGGCTCCATGATGGGATCAAGGCTCCTTCCAAAGATGAGTGACAAGACCATCAGGCTCCTCTTCTTATCAGTCCTAATTTACTTGATTATCCAGATGGTGTACAAGGGGGTTACATCTCCTTGAAGAGACCATCTCTAGAAGAGGTCATAGGCTACATATTGGTGATAGGGGTAACAACTTCACTTATAATGGAGTTTGCCGGTCTCATACTATACGTAACGGATAAGGGAACTACGGAGATAGACCTAGGTGATTTTGAGGCCTACGTAAGGTCTCAAGACTTCTTCGCTTACATGATTGACGTAGTGGGCTCAGTCCTCAGCAACCCCAGTTACGCCAGCGTGATGGCTCTTGGATTGGTGCTTCTCATGCTTACACCGTACCTCAGAGTCGTAGCATCTGTGGTGTACTTTACTCTTTCCCGCAACTACAAGTACGTAGTGATAACGCTCATAGTCCTCGTCATGCTTACGGCGAGCCTAATAGCTCACTGATGTGCCATCATAACATCATTAAAGGCGTCGAGCTTCGCGCAAGGCCCTTGATCCAAAATAGCTGACGCACAACTTCTTAGGACCTCTGCCTGTAAATTCTCTCGCGGCAACCATCTCTATATGGCCTTATGTAGTCGTAATCCCTCTCGAAGACGAGCCTCTCATCTATGTGCTTGAGCACGTGTTTACACACGGTTTCAGAAATGAACTTGCACACGTACTTGGTGTCCATTTTCAACATCATAGCTAGTCTTAGTATCGGGCATGGATTACGAGATATGGTGACGAGTTCTTCATCTGTGAGCTTGACGATCTCGACGTCCTTCGGCTTCAGAGCTAAGAAGTCTATGTAGAAGACCTCATATAAGTCGCGCATGGTGTTTGCCTTGCGGGACCTCAAGAGCCACATATGCGCGTAAAGGTAAAAGGCGAGCAGCCCGAGGATCAAGGGCACGTGCTTTAGGGCCCAGAAGACCTTCCCTAACAACTTCATGGTCTTCGTTGCCCCTCACCTCCAATTCGATTCAGTCACATTCTTTAAACTATCCAAAGCAGGGGGCTTCGTTTAATGTCATAAACCCAATCCCTGATCGAGGAGCGACCAAGCTGTTAAGGACTCCTCGTAAGGCGGTACTTGAAGCAGGTGCTCTTAGTTCGTAAAAATTCCTTGTAGGAATTCAAGGCAAAGACGAGCCCGGAGGTCATCATCCTTACGTCAGAGGCTGCGGCCTAGCGCCATAGCTTCCTTTCCCATACTTAACCTCATAAACCCCCAACAAAAGCTTTACTACATTGGCTTAACGACGACGCCAAGCTCGTCTTCGAGATGACGACCGTAGGCGACGAAGATGCCAGAGTATTATCATAATTCGCCACGCCTTTAGGTCTCTGACGACATGCTCGCCACGAGTAAACTCGCATTAGGCCGACACGCTCAAGATCTGACTCTTATTGACCAGGACGTGAGGTTGTCAATGTGCTACGAATGTGCTGTAAAAGTTTTTAGGCTCTGAGTGTTAGAGGAGTGTCACAATTATTTGAGGTGCGAAGGGATGGTGAAGTTCAAGCAGACTGAGGAGATCCTGAAGATCATGAGAAACCGCGAATTGATAAGAAACATCGGGACGCTAGCCCATGTAGATCACGGTAAGACAACCCTTAGCGACAGTTTGTTGATGGCGGCTGGCATGATTTCTCCAAAAGTAGCTGGCAAGGCCTTGGCGCTCGATTACGTTGAAATAGAGCAACTTAGGCAGATGACCGTTAAGGCCGCCAACGTGTCCTTATACCACGAGTGGGAGGGCAGGCCTTACGTAATCAATTTGGTCGATACCCCCGGCCACGTTGATTTTACGGGACACGTGACCCGTAGCCTGCGCGTCATGGACGGGGCGATAGTCGTAGTTGACGCCGTTGAGGGCGTCATGACCCAGACCGAGACAGTCGTTAGGCAGGCCATGGAGGAGCGCGTCAGGCCTCTTCTGTACATCAACAAGGTCGATCGCTTAATTAAGGAGCTTAGGCTTAGCGCCAACGAGATCCAGCAAAGGTTTGTGAGTATCATTAAGGACTTTAACGCTTTGATAGACCTGTATGCAGACCCTGAGTTTAAGAGTAAATGGAAAGTCGATCCTGCAAAGGGTCAGGTGGCTTTTGGCTCAGCTCTTCATAAGTGGGGTTTGACTATCCCCATCGCCCAACAGAAAGGGGTCAGGTTTAGCTACATCGTCGACACCTATGAAAGGGGCTATTACGACAAGCTTGCCGAAGACTTCCCCCTCTACGCCGCTATCTTGGACATGGTCGTCGAGCACGTCCCCAATCCTATAGAGGCCCAGAGGTACCGACTCCCCAAGATTTGGAAGGGTGATCTCGACTCTCCTGTCGGCAAGGCCATGCTTAACTGTGATGATCAAGGTCCCCTAGTAATATGTGTGAGCAAGGTCGTGGCCGACCCCCACGCTGGCTTAGTGGCGACGGGTCGTGTTTTTAGTGGAACTGTCGAAGAGGCCCGTGAGGTCTACTTAATGATGGCTAGGACCACCGAGAGGATCACGCAAGTCGGCCTCTACATGGGCCCCTATCGCGAGGTCTGTGAGAGCATCACAGCCGGCAATATTGCCGCTATGCTCGGCTTAGAACACGCTAGAGCTGGCGAGACGGTCATAGATCCTGCGCTAAAAGGGGCTATGGTACCCTTCGAGAAGCTCCGCTACATAAGCGAGCCCGTCGTAACCATGGCCATCGAGCCAAAGAAGAGTAGCGATCTCCCGAAGCTCGTCGAGACTCTCAGGAAGATGGCCATAGAGGACCCGACTCTCCACGTCAAGATAAACCAAGAGACTGGCGAGTATCTGATAGCTGGTATGGGTCAGCTCCACCTTGAGATTGCCCTTTGGGATCTTAAGCAAAGGACTGGAATCGAAGTCGTCACTTCTCCGCCCATAGTCGTTTACAGAGAGAGCATAAGAAAAAGCGCAGGCCCCTTCGAGGGCAAGTCTCCTAACAAGCACAACAAGGTCTACGTCGTTGTTGAGCCCTTAAACGAGGAGACACTTCGCCTCTTGGAGATGGGCAAGATCTACGACGACCAGGACTGGCGCGAACGCGCCAAGATCTTGAGGGAGGAGGCCGACTGGGACGCCGATGAGGCCAGGGGCATATGGGCAATTGACGACTTCTTCAACATATTCGTCGATGCCACTAAAGGTGTTCAGTACCTACGAGACGTTAAGGACACCTTGATCTCTGGATTCAGGTGGGCCTTGGCCGAAGGCCCACTCTGTCGCGAACCTTGCCGCGGAGTCAAGGTTAAGCTAATTGATGCCTTAATTCACGAAGACCCAGCTCATCGCGGCCCAGCGCAGCTAATGCCAGCCCTCCGAGACGCCACCTTCGCGGCCTTCTTGTCGGCTAAGCCCACGCTCTTAGAGCCTGTCTTGAAGATCGAAGCTAAATGTCCTGCTGACTACATCTCTGGGTTGACCAGGGTCCTTATGACCAGGCGCGGCAAAATCGTGAGCTTAGAGTCCCAAGAGTTATTAATGGTCTTGAAGGGCGAGATCCCTGTCGCTGAGACCTTCGACCTCGCGAACGAGATCAGGAGTGCTACTGCTGGACGTGCCTTTTGGGCCACGGAGTTCAAGGGCTGGCAACCCGTGCCAGAGTCAATGCTTCAAGATTTGATACTGAAAATACGTGAGAGGAAGGGCTTGCCGAAGACAATTCCGAGACCAGAGGACTTCATGCCTCTATAAATGGGACTTCGGCCCCCTGAGTTCGACGATCGCTCACGACCTCATATAAATCTCTCGTGGAGTGTAACAGGTAGAAGGCCAATGATGTAGCCCTAGATAAAAATGAACATCAAAGACCAAAAGGCAGGATACCAATCAGTGCGACTCCGATAGCTAAGGCGACCGGTAGCAAGTAAAGGTAGACGTCCTTCTTCTTATACATGCTGAGCCTTCATGAACCATGACTTGGCTTGTCGCTTAACGGTAGTTTTTTAACTTCTTCGCTCACGTTACGCCTAGGTGGTCCTGTGGAGCCGTTTACCGTAGAGATAATAACTGTGGGCAATGAGCTTTTAAGCGGACGAGTCGTCAACACTAACGCTTCTTGGATAGCTGATCGCGTTACTAAGCTTGGAGGCATGGTCAAGAGGATCACGACAGTAGGTGACGACGTCGGAGAGTGCGGTATGGTCGTAAGAGAGGCCCTAGCTCGTAGGCCCAAGCTAATCATAACGACAGGGGGCTTGGGTCCGACGTTCGACGATAGAACCCTCGAGAGCATAGCCAGCGCACTGGGCGTTAACCTCGAGCTCAACGAAGAAGCACTACGCATGGTCGAAGAGAAATATAGAGGAGAAGTGACACCTCCTAGGCTCAAGATGGCTAGGCTCCCGAAGGGAGGCAAACCTCTTTACAACCCTGTGGGAACAGCTCCTGGCTGTTTAATAGAAGCTGGCGACACTATCATTGTAGCCCTTCCAGGTGTGCCATCGGAGATGAAGGCGATGTTCGAAATGCACGTCGAGCCCCTGATTCTGGGGCTCCCTCGTTTAGCCTACGCCTCGAGACTGGTCAGAGTGGACGCAATCGGAGAGTCTTCCCTGGCGCCAATAATAGAGGAAGTGATGAGAAGGTACAAAACGGTTTACGTGAAGTCATGCCCCAAGAGCAACGGAGAAGCGTACATAGAGGTTGAAGTGTCATCTAGGGCGCCGACAATAAGGGAGGCTGAGGAGAGAGTTGTGGAGGCCTGCGAACTACTCAGAGAGCTGGCAGCGAAAGTAGGGGCCAAGGTCCGAGAACTCTAAGAAGTCTTAGCTACCGCTAAGCTTGGTGTTGATCTTGGTGTTGATCATTGGAGCTGGTCAAGTGTGGCTGGACAACCTCGCGGCTAAGCTCGCCAACCTCCTCAACGCCTCTCTCTTTTCCCTCCAATTGACGTTGGACTTGTCAACAGCTCCCTCCAAAAAGCTTATGGCTTCATCCATTCGCTTTACATCAACTGGATGCGGCACGCCATCCTTTCCGCCGAAAGCGAATGAGTACTTAACGGGGTCTCTCCAACTTAGCTTCGCTCCAAATATCAGCTCTGCTATTAGTGCTAGGCTCCTTATAGTCATAGGCCCCATGCCCTCTATTAGCAAAAGTTCCTCAAAGCTTGATGGACTAAGCTGAAGGGCTTGCTCAAGTGCGGGCCAGTTGACGAATTTTGGGAGCCTGTAGACCTCGACGTCCACGACGCCCCGCCTCTGGAACCAAGCGTCCAACGGTCCTCTGATCTTTGCTGTAGCGACCTTGAGAAGTCGGCTGACCTTCTCGGGCCCCTCTTTGGCGATATCGACGCAGAGTCTTCTGGCCTCGGAGCTCTCTTTGTCGGTTAAGTTCAAGACGCGATCATGAATCGCATCCCCCACGATCCCTTTATGAGGCTCTTCGCTGAAGCTCTTGAGCTCGGTGGAAAGCCAATGAAATCTCCTAGCAAGCCCCTCCACGGGCCTCATGCCCTGCTGTATCACGGCCCAAGAGCCGTCTTCGGCTATGAAGAAGGTGTGATGGTAAAGCTGGTAGCCAGCCTGTATAGCCGACGTATCTATTTTGGCCACGAGCCTGCTAATTCTGACAAACCTCGAAGCCTCATCTTCCATTCCATAGGACTTACACACGTAGACTATCTCTTGAGGCGTGAGTTTCGAGGTCTTGCCTTTTCCTCCACACGCTCTCACCCCCAGCTCCCTCTCCCTCAGCGCTTCCTTGATTGCTGAGCAAGTAACTGTCGTGGTGCCACTGCTGTCCCAGTCATAACCTAAGGCACACGCCAAGGCCTGAAACCACAGGGGGTCGGCGATCCTTCTCAAGAGCCCCAAGGGACCGTGCTCGTCGACGATGATAGCCAACACGCACTTCGCCAGTCTAACCATCCTTTCGTAGAGCCACCTAGGCGCTTTACCATTATGTAACGGCAGGTCGAGGGCCCTTCTATAAGTCATCGAGATTACCCTTAACAAGCAGAGCTTTAAGTCTTTCAATTAACCGCGTTTAAATCTTATATAACTGACAAAGCCCATAGCTTTCTAAGAGATGAGCCTGTTACGATTAGGAGTTAAGGGGTTATGGAGGGGATTGACGAGATAGACCTAAAGATTCTCAGGATGTTGCAGGAAAATGCCAGAACCCCATTTTCAAAAATAGCTTCCAGTATCGGAGTCAGCGAGGCCACAGTCCACCTCAGAGTCCAGAAGCTCAAAAGGCTAGGAGTCATTAAGGGGTTCAGAGCAACGATAGATCCAGCAAAAGTTGGGAAAGGGCTTACCGCTATAGTCTTGTTAAAAGCCGACCCTCTGAAGTTCAAGGAAGTGTTAAGGAAAGTCGCCTCAATAGACGACGTCTATGAGGTCTACGACGTCACGGGCGAATACTATGCTGTCTTAAAGATAAGGACTAGCACTAGGGAGAGCTTGGCCAAGATAATAGATAAGATAGGGGAGATCGAGGGAGTGACATCAACTCAGACGATGGTGGTCCTGCGAACGATAAAAGAGGAAGACGTAATAAACTTCTAGTCAAAGCCGAAAGAAGCTTTTCGAGTTCAAGTACAGTTCTTCGCAGACCCTGTTCAAGTCGATCTTCTTGATTTCAGCTATCTTGACGGCCGAGACCACCACATTCGAGGGCTCGTTCCTCTTCCCTGGTTCGGGCCCTAGTACTGGGGCGTCGCTCTCGACCATCAAGCGCTCTATGGGGATGCGCTTTACGAGCTTAACCTTCTGCTGAGACCTAATAACGGAGGGTGGTATTGAGAACATGAAGCCCCTAGAAGCACCTTTTAAGGCCCACTCGCCACTCCCGTCAAAGGCGTGCATTAGAACCTTATCATAACCCTCTTCTACCAAGATCTCGACGGCATACTTCCCGGCACTCCTTGAGTGAACTATTAAGGGCAACTTCAGTTCCGAGGCTACATTGATCCAGAACCTAAAGATCTCAATCTGCTTTTCCCGCTCTTCTCCTTTTACGTAGAAAAAGTCCAAGCCCACCTCTCCTATGGCCACTATTTTATCACGTAACCTCTTCACCTCGCGGGCAACCTCCTCTACATCAAGCGTCGAGAGGTTTAACGGATCAAATCCGGCCGATACCCTAATGCAATCATACTTATTGGCTATGCTCAGCGCTTTCTCGAGCTCTCGCATGTTTAGTGTAGAGGTGATGATAATTTCAACTCCACAATTCAAAGCCTTTTTTACGACCTCATCTCTATCGCCGTCAAAAACCTCATCGTGCAAGTGGCAATGGACGTCAATAAACTTTGGCCCTCCTCTCCTCGACATACCTCCCCCTCCTCCTTATCTCTTGAACTTTCTTCAAGACGTTGTCCGCCCTATTGCCCATGACCTCTCGGTAGCCTCTCAGGAATTCCTCGAAGAACTCTCTCACTTTGTCGTAGTGGGTGCTCTCGAGTGCTCTAAGCATTAAGTGTACATCCGTTCCTATGGCCTCTAGTTCTCCGGTTCTCTCGGCCAGACCGAAGTCTATGAAGAACGGCTTCTCTGTCTCGGGGACGACTATGTTCGCTGGGGTCAGGTCCCCGTGGACTATGTTGTTGATGTGCATCTTGCCAACATAAAAGCCGACTAATTTGAAGAGATGAGTGACGTCATACCCCTTCAGGGCGAGTTCCTTTAGGGTCGGCCCGGGCACATACTCCATTATTATGACGCCCTCGTCTGGGTCTACGTCATATATGGCTGGAACTGGAACGCCGTTAGTTCTAGCGTGGAACATCATGGTGACCTCGTGCGAAGTCCTAGTTCTCCGGATGTACTCGTCGAGCTCCTTGGCTCTATACGACTTTGGGACCCTTTTCTTTAATACTGCTGGTAAGCCGAAGAAGTCTATTAGGTAGAGCTCCGCCTCAGCGCCTTTCTTTATCATCCGCCCCTCGAATCCAAGGTATATCGACTTCATCGAGCCTCCACCTAGGCCTCACGTAGCTCTTCTCCACCTCTATTGTGACTCCGTGCGTATAGCCGAGCACGCCAGTCCAAGCTATCATGGCGCCGTTGTCTCCGGCAAGGGCTTTGGGCACTACTCCAAATTTAGCGCCGTGCTCTTCTGCGACAATTTTCAGCTTTCTCTGGAGCTCGCTATTGGCCGCGACCCCTCCTGTCAGCACAAGCTCCTTCTTCTCGGTGTAAGCTAGAGCTCTCTCGACTACTTCGGCCAACATTGAGAACGCGTACTCTTGCACGCTATAGCATAGGTCTTCAATCCTATGGCCCTCTTTTAAGAGCCTAATAGTAGCAGTCAGGAGCCCCGAATACGAGACGTCTTGCCCCTTGACTATGTATGGTAATTTAAGCAATCTCCCCCCTCCTCTTGCCAGCTCCTCGACTCTAGGCCCACCTGGGTGTGGCAAGCCGGCTTCTCTAGCGAAAGCATCGAGGAGGTTGCCGAGCGCTATGTCGAGTGTCTCTCCGAACACCCTATATCTCCCACCTGAGTATGCCGCTATTATCGTGTTACCTCCTGAGACGAAGACTATTAGAGGATCCTTAAAGCCAGTTGTTAGCCTGGCTATCTCTATGTGCGCGACTGCGTGGTTAACCGGGACTAGCGGCTTATTATAAGCGACGGCCAGCGCTCTAGCTATGGTGGCGCCAACTCTAAGGCAAGGCCCCAGTCCTGGCCCCAAGGAGACCGCTATGGCGTTTATGCGCTCTAAATCAATATCGGCTTCAGCAAGTGCCCTCTTAATGACCTTAGGAGCTACATCGGAGTGATGCTGAGCACCCTCTCTGGGGTGTATGCCCCCCCTGACGGGGATGTACGTATCGTTGATGTTCGCCAAAATGCTACCATCAGAGTCGACAATTCCGCATCCAAAGGTGTGCGCCGTAGACTCTATGCCCAATACGACGACCTTGTGCAACGAGCGTCCTCCGGTCACTTTTTGCCTTTCTCTTCCTTCTTCCCTCCTTCTCTTCCTTCTTTTTCCTCCTTCTTTTTGAAATTCCTGATCTTTATGTGTTGGGGCTCGACTTCTTCTAACGTCTTCTCGTCTCGATATACGTGGACGTGGGCTTCTGTAACATTGGTCCCGGCAATGGTCCTTAAATTCTTGACTATTACGAGGTTTTGAGGAGCACTAAACATCGAAGAGACCATCTCTCTCACTTCGTCTCTCGAAGGCGTTCTGGTGCCAGCGTGGTGTATCCGAAGAACTAGCTCTCTTCTGTTTAGGACCTTGTTCTCTAGGTCTCTCAGTACTTTAACTTGGTATTGTAACATCATTGAGCTCCACCTCTTTCATAGAGGTTAGGAGCTCTTTAGCCTTCCCCTTTTTATCCTTATCCACTTTTATTAGCACCACTCCAATGCCCGGCTGACCGTAAGCAATTACCGTTCCCTCAGGCAAAGCGAGTATCGAAGGTATGACGAGTAGGTCTTCCTCCCCCCTCACTACTACGAGCCCCCCCTTTTCGAACGCCTTGCTTATCTCATCTACTGTTGTGGAGACTATGTGGCCAGGAGGGTTGACGACTTCGCTTACCACCTTCATGTGCTTCCTTAGATCAACTTGATAGGCCCCCCTTAAGGTCTTCATGTCGACTATAGCAAGCCTTGGCACTAAACCCCTCTCAAGAAACGTGTGAGTGGTTACATCGCCTACAGTCACAATAGTGTCGGCCATCATGTTCTTTAATGCCTCTTCTAGCCTCCCAGCCTTTATCTCATCATTTGTGATCACCAGGCCCCATGGTCTGCTAAGATCTCTCCTGAGCTCTTCATCCAACTTGAAGGCCTTAAGCTTCAATGCTCTCACCTGCACTTAATGGCGTATCTGCCAGGCTTTGTCAAGTTCAAAGTCTTGGCGATGACGGAGTTTTCGGGGTCGAAGACTATGACGATACCGCTCCAGTCAGTCGTGAATTCACTTGACTTGCAGTTAGGGCATATGCTTGCTTGGCTTAAGAGAAGGGCTTTGCACCTCAAACAACACTTAAACCGGGCCGAAGCCCTCTTGCTCACTTTTCCTTCACCTTGGCGGGGGCCTTCTCCTTCTTCAGATCCTCTGCGATCCATTCTAGTTTTCCTAGAAACGGTTGTCTCATGGTCAAGCCCACTTTAACGTCGCTTAACTTCATGCCGGTCATGCTTACGGTCACGACCCTCGCTCTCACGCTATCGCCTTTCGAGAGCTTTCTCCTAGCCTGCTTACACAGGAGCTCGCCTTTTTTCTTATCGTAAGATATGTAGTCGTCCGCCACTTGCGATATGTGGACCAGTCCATCTATCGGCCCTATCCTCACGAAAGCCCCGAAGTCTACAATATCTACAACCTCTCCTTCGACCACTTCTCCCTCTACGGGGGCATAGACAAGGGCCTCGAACTTAACCTTGTGATAGCTCGCGCCATCTCCTGGCACTATTTTGCCCACGGGGGAAACTTTCACTCCTAGTATCGCGACTACTATTCCAAGGCCCTTTATGACGACTCCCTCGTACATGGATCTCAGGCTATCGAACGCGACGTCTTCGAGTTTTTCGCTAAATCTGCTGGGCAAAATCCGGACCTCATCTGATATGGTGGCTAAGTAGTACATGAATACTCCACCATGAGGTTAAGTGCGGGGCGTTGCGTGAGTTTAGAGACCTTGCGCCTTTTTGTATTAAACTTTTTTGTAAACGCGCTAAGGTTGGTAACCTTCTAGCTCGAATTTGCCATCGCTTTTCATGTAGATGACGCTCACGCCGCCTTCTCTCAATCTCCGCCTTAGCTCTCGATCATTTGTCGCAACTATGTAGTCTTCTCTCTTAGAAGCCTCGACTATGGCGTCGTCGACTACTTCCCCACCGCTCTCAATGACTTCAAATCCCTTTTTCCTCACATACTCCAGAACTGCGCGGGCCATTCGAGCAGCCTTTTGCCTCTTGCCGGAGCTCGCTATCTTCTCAAGCTCTCGAAGTTGTGACCTCAAGATAACTGGCCTAACCTTGGCTTCAAGTAGCTCTTCAACCCTCTCAATGACGTTCACGGGCCCCTCAAAAGCTACCATCAAGAAGTTTGTGTCGAAAAGTACTTTAACGATTCTATCTCTGTCCTTCACTTAATGATCCCATACCCTATTAGCCTAAACCTTCCGGATATCTGGCGGCTTACCGCTACTCTAGTTCCTGGCTCTGCGCACACGGGCCTACGTAACTTCACCGAGACAACGTCTTTAGAGGCCTTAGTGACAGTCCCCAACGTCATGGCAGTTCCGACGTTTATCATCAAGACCTCGTTGGTCCTTATGTTCTCGACCTTAACCATGTCCACGGTCCCCACGGCTCTCTCAAATAACACAACCTCTAAGTCAAGGTCCAAGAGCGTCGGGGGGAGCGTCTTGGGCCTGCCCACGACGCTTCCGGCCAAGGAATCCGACTTCGTAAGCGAAGGATCTAGGAGCGTACCAAAGCCTATTAACCCTCCAGGTCTTGCCTCTTCCACATCCACGTCGCCAGCCTTCAAGCTTACGATCTGCGTGTATAACGGCTCGTACTCGACTCTTCCGCCCCCCTTCTCTAACCTGATACCTGGCCTTATCTCGATTTCGTCGCCTATTCTGGCAACGCCCTGGATTATAGAGCCTCCCAAAACCCCTCCTTTCAATTCTTCAGGCGGCGTCCCAGGCTTGTTTACGTCAAAGGACCTAGCTATTAACGCTCTTAAGGGCTTCGTCGGGTCCCTCTTCGGGGTCGGGATGGTCTTTTCTATGGACTCGATCAAGACGTCAAGGTTTGCCTTATGGAGGGCTGATATCGGGATTACTGGGGCATCTCTGTACATGGTGTCCCTCAAGAACTCTCTTATCTGGCGATAGTTCTCGATGACCTTATCTCTAGGGGCAACTTCTATCTTGTTTTGCACCACCACTACGTTCTTGACGCCCATTATTTCAAGGGCCTTCAAGTGCTCTCGTGTTTGGGGTTGAGGGCATGGAACTGTGGCATCAATTACCAGAATGGCTCCATCAAATAGCGTGGCTCCTGCAAGCATAGTCGCCATCAACATATCACGTTGCACGCCAGTTTATAGGCGTGCAATTTCGTGTCCGGGGCAGTCCACGAATGAGTACTTTCTCACAAACTCGAGCCTAGACCCACAGTACTTACACGTCGTCCCCGATAATGCATAAGTCGTATAGCATTGCGGAGGCGGGCACTTAGGGCACCTCAACACTGCAGTGTCGGCGTAACCTAGCCTAAGTGTTATACCCCTTTTCAACTCCTCAGAATGTCTTGAAGCCCACACACCCGAAAGGGCCCACGTCAAGGTGGTCTTACCGTGGTCCACGTGACCCGTTGTACCTATGTTCAGCTCAGCCTGTCTTCTCATCCACTCCTCAGCCATGTTTAACCGCCTCCTCCTCGTGCTTTATGACCATGTTTATCTGAACTATGTCGTCAGATATAGTGTTTCCCCGAACGAGCTTTCTCTTCCTCAAGCCTCTTTTCTTGGGCCTAAAGCCGGGGCCCTCGCTTAACAGTAGCCTTCGCTTGACAGGTCCTGGGAGGTCGGGCCTCATAGGCGCCCCGCTTCTATCGCTTCCACCCTTAATCACTAGCTTAACTCCTGGCATTCCGAGTATCGCGCCATCGACTTCGTCTCCTATTCTAAGTCCTACGAGGGCGCTTGCTTGGGGCCCACTGACGGTTACTTGCCTTGCCTTCCCAGTCGCCGGGTCGGATATGACTACTTTAAACTCAGGCGTTCTCTTTCACCCCTTAGCGGGAACACACTTCGTGGGTCAGCTAAAAACTTTGAGGTCTTTAATTATAGTACCTGCCAGCAGCTCTCTTTATCTTGGCAATTTCGTCTATGAGCTCCAGCTCTTCTTTTGATAGCTGGTCCGAGAACTTCTCCTTCAACGTCCTTGCGTGCTCCATCGGTACGTCGACGTAAAGGTAATCGCCTTCGTCGACATGCCTGCCGATGATCACGTCCCCCCTAATAGAGATCGCAACAGCCTGCCCTGCTACTGCCTCGCTCAAGCTCTTTTTCTGCTCTTGTATCTGCATGATCACTCCAAGCCTCTTACCCTTAACGTTCATCAACGGGTATCCAGGCTTCAACCTTCCAGCCAATACCTCGACTCCGACTATCGCCGGATCGCTTCTCCTAAACACGTAGCCCTTTAAGATACGAGCTTTCCCGGGCAAGATCAGAGAGGACAACGTCTGCCTGCGATCTTCCTCCATTTTCTTCTTGACCCAAGTCAAGTAGTCCTCTATCAGCCTATAGATGACGTTGCTCTTAAACACCGGTATGCCCCTGCTTTCTATCTCCTGCTCGGCGTCCGGGTACGCGCTAACGTTGAATGCCAAGATGACGCCGTGATAGGGGTCCTTCTCCCTTGTTATCGCGGCTTCGACGGCGTCTCTCTTTGATATCTTCCCGACATCGGCCAACCTCACTGGCACGCCTAGCTCTTGTAGCTTCGAGACCAACGCCTCAAGAGAGCCCAGCGTATCGGCTTTAACCACCACCCCTACAGTATCCGTCGTTATCCTGATCTTTGAGAGCTCTTCCGTCACCCTCTTTACTGCCTCCTCGATCTCGACTTGGCTTCTTGCCGAGAAAAGAGGGCTACCAGCCACAGCATCGTCGAGGCCTTGAGCGACTACTCTTACGCCAGCAGCCGCGACGACCTCTTCTACACTCTTAAACCTGTCTTCTGGATCCCTCATTTCATCCATGGGCTTGGGCATTAGTATGCTCCTGATCTTGGTCACTATGGGACCTTTAAGCCCGCCGAGCACTATTGTGTCGTCCTTTCTCAGCACTCCATCGTAAATTATTACATCCGCGACGTGGCCTAGGCCTGGAACCTCTCTGCACTCCAGCACTACACCTTTGGCGGTTGCCTCCTCAACGTAGAGCCTCTTCAGCATGTACCTCTGGGACAACCCGGCTAAGACTAGCAGGAGGTCAGGTATGCCCTCTCCCGTCTTGGCGCTTGTGGGTATTATGGCCACGGTTCTGGCGAAGTCCCTTATCCTGTCGTATCTGTCGGCTTGAAAGCCAAGCTCTTCGAACTTAGCCACGATGTTGTAGACGAGCTCGTCGAGCCTCTTCTGGACTTGAGGCGGTTGCGACTTTATCGTCTCGACGAACGGCTTAAACTCGTTTTCGACCCACCCCGATATCTTATCTATTTTATTTGCCGCGACGACAAAGGGCGTCTTCCTGGCCTTTAAGATCTCTAAGCTCTCGTACGTTATCTCTTCAAAACCTTCAAGGATGTCTATGACCAAGATTGCCATGTCAGCTATTGAGCCGCCTCTCTTCCTCAAGTTCACGAAGGCCTCGTGGCCTGGGGTGTCTATGACTAAAAAGCCGGGTATCTTGATTTCGACCTTTATATTCTTGAGTAACGGGCCGCAAATCCTCTCAAGAGCGGACCAAGGTAAGAAAGAGGCCCCGATGTGCTGGGTTTGCCAGGTAGCGCCTAGTCGGCGCTACTTCATGGCCCCAACTTCTCTAAACATTATCGCAGTGCCCCTGATTTTATCAAGGAGGAGAGTCTTTCCAACGTCCACGTGCCCTAGCACGCACAAAATAGGTGACCTAATCTTCTTGCCCTCACCACTACTCATCCGCAATCACCTCCTCTAATAAGCCAACTTAATGAAAAAGCTAGCGAGGAGAACACTCTTTAACTTGTCGTTATAAAACTCAAAGCCAAGCCTCATCGGCTCGTGAGTAGTCGCAAAGCTCCCTCTCCTCAAAAAAAATCTTTATCTCCCTTTCGGCACTCTCCTTGCTATCAGATGCGTGGATTATGTTTTGTGTTATCGTGATCCCGAAGTCACCCCTAATAGTTCCTGGCGGCGCTTCCTTCGGATTCGTCGGACCTATGACCCTCCTTACGATCTGAACGGCATCATCGCTTTCCAAAACCCCGACGACTACTGGGGCCGAAGTAATGTAATTGATTAGCTCCCCGTAGAAATGCTTGCCCTTATGCACTGAGTACAGCTCTTCGGCCTTTTCTCTTGACATCTTCAACATCTTCAAACCTACTATCTTCAAACCCTTCTTCTCAAACCTCGATAAGACCTCACCTACAAGGCCCCTTACGACGGCCCCGGGCTTAATTATTATCAAAGTTCTCTCGACGGCCATCACTTGTACACCTTTCTAGTCTTTTTACACCACTTCAGCTTAGCTGGGTTCCTCCTCAATTTCAGCATGTTCTTCTTGCATTTGCTTGAGCAGAAGTACGATATGGTTCCATCGTTTTTGATGAACATGAGCCCTGTTCCCGGCGGGACATCTTTCCCACAGAACGTACATGAAACTGCTTTAAACATTTTAAGCACCGCCTTTAGTGAGTCTTCATGTCCATCTTATAACCCTTACTTCGTCTAGGGGCGTCAAAGTAAAGTTAGGGGAGAAGTTTATCAGTCGGCTCTCTGAGGCCTGAGTAATAGGGTGTACACCGTGAGCTCGAGCTCGACCCAAGACGCGACGCCCGCCGAAGTGGTCCAAATAATCGGTAGGACGGGGGTCACGGGGGAGGTAATCCAAGTTAGGTGCAGGATACTTGAGGGGCCTGATAAGGGCAGGATCTTGACGAGAAACGTCAAAGGTCCCGTGAGGATCGGCGACATACTAATGCTTAGAGAAACAGAAAGAGAGGCGAGGAAACTTACCCCGCGGTGATTTAGGGGGCTTTCTTCTTCTCTCTCTTGACCTCCTTCTTAGCTGGTACTGCCTTCTCTTCTGCCACTGCCGTCGGCGTTGTTGGTAAGCCGGCTTTGGCCTTTATCTCGTTGACCTTAGCCACTATCTCCTCTACGAGCTCTTTAGCCTGCCCCGCTTCGATTATGGCCGCTGATGCAGCCTTCACCTCGATACCAGCCGCTTGTCCCAGCTTTTCTTTGCTCGGCACATAGACATATGGTATTTTTCTCTCTTCGCATAGCAATGGTAAGTGCATTACCACCTCAGGGGGGTCGACATCCTCGGCTATAAGCACGAGCTTCGCTAGCCCTCTTTCGACGGCCTTCGTCGTTTCATTAGTCCCCTTCTTTATCTTGCCAGTCTCTCTAGCCACCTTCAAGGCCTCGTAGGCTTTTTCAGTGAGCTCCGGCGGCACTTCAAATCTAACGTAACTTGGCTTAGGCACATCCCTCACCTCCTTCATGTCATCGATTCATGGGTCGAGCACGTCTTTATTTACCAGTACTGCATTATAAACTTTCTAACAGACTAACAGACCTCAATTGGTTGCCTTTGATCACTCATGGGCGAAGCAGAATACGAGCTTCTGCGTTCTTGCATCCTTGCGTTCGAGCCTCGCAAATCCTATGCGCACTAACTGGACTATAGACCCCTCGTTTAACTTCTCGAGACTTCTTTCCCCAACCCCTACGACCTTGGTAGCGTCTGGCATCAAGATCTCGACCTTAATATTATCATCCACTGGAACCCACTGTATTATTGGGGCTTTGAGGCGTACAGCATCCTCAACGCTCTCCCCCCCATAAGTTGCGTACGCCACATGGTCCTCGACCCTCTCTAGCCGAATGTTGAATAAGGACATCAGCCGAATGAGAGGGCTGCGCTTTAAGAACTCGACATCTCTCTTAGATATATAGACTCTAGCCTCGCCTTGGACCACCTTTACTTCTATCTCTCTGCAACCTCTTTCAGGGAAGTCTGGGTGTAGCTGAGGCCTAGCAATGAAGGTTGTCGGAACGCCCCTTATTACAAGCTCTTGTGGCTCAAGAACGCAGAAGTACCTGTTGGCCCTCGGGTCCAAGTACTTGCGGTTCACGGAGTATATGTTCTCCCAGCTCAGCGACGCTTCCGAGCTCTTTACTCCCACATGGATGATTATCTCTTTGAGG
>Ga0209183_1000125_pt1 | contig 35796 bp, 33 predicted proteins | sample LHCtaG_2_FD_184120 | JGI IMG/M metagenome (GOLD analysis project Ga0209183, IMG submission 184120) | Hot spring microbial communities from Little Hot Creek, USA to study Microbial Dark Matter (Phase II) - LHC4sed_replicate (SPAdes)... | ecosystem: Environmental > Aquatic > Thermal springs > Hot... | reverse complement strand
TTATGGAGGAAGTCGGGCTCTTGGCTTTCGTAGCTGAGAAGCTTAAGGAGAAAGAAAGCAAATTGCGTGAAAGGGAGGAAAGACGCCTTCACTTGATGGAAGAAGTGAAAAGACTTGCCAAGGAAGTAAAGAAGCTTAGGGAATTAATAGCAGAGATGAGAGGAAGGGTCAAAGCCTTAGCGCAGAGAAGAGAAGAGGTCAGGAGAAGCGTCAAGGAGATCGTAGAGAAGATCGCAACATTAAAGAGGAAGAGGGATGAGCTCAAGGAGAGACTTAGGGACCTCCTGAGAAAAAAGAAAGAGGCAGAAGAAGAGGCCTTGGTGAGGAGGATCGAGGAGGAGGTCAAAAGACTTATCGAAAGAGAGGAAGAGCTCGAGAAAATTTATGAGAAAATGCTGGAAGACCTTAAAATGGGGAAGAGAATAAGGCTGTAAGTGTTCACCATGAGGGTCTCTCCTTTCGGAAAAAAGAGGTTATTAGTACTATATGTCGATAGAGATGGGGACATAAGCAACGTCACGGGGATAGAGGCCCCTATCATTGGTAGGGAGGCCAACCTCAAGGCCGCCATAGACTTCATACTAAAAGTCCCCGAAGAAGCAGACGCAAATGCGCTCTTCGCGGCAATAAAGCTCTACGACGAGCTCCTAAAGGAGGGCTTCGAGTGCGAGCTTGCCACGGTTGCTGGCGTTAGAGAGGGTGGCGTTAAAGCGGACATGAAGATAGCTGAAGAGGTCGATAAGATCCTCGAGAGGCACAACGCCGATGGGATAGTATTTGTGAGTGATGGAGCCTCTGACGAACGCGTCGTACCGATCCTCCAAGCCAGAGTCCCCATAGTCTCGATAAAGAGAGTCTTGGTGAAGCAAATGAGGCAGTTAGAAGATACATATTCTCTCTTTGTCAAGTATTGGAAGGACCTCGTCGAGAACCCTCGTTACTCTCTCTACCTCTTGGGTCTGCCAGGAACATTTTTAATTATTTTAGCGATATTGGTGACCATAGGCTATGCGCACTATGCTGGAATTGCTCTGCTGTTGATAATGGGGCTCACGATGATCGTCAAGGGGTTTAATTTAGACAAGCGATTATCCTACGGCTGGTCCACGGCGCCAGTTTTGTTCTTCGGCTCCTTCATCGCAGCGATGGTCTTAATCGTAGCGTTATACTTGGGGGCCTCTGCTGTTGTTTCGACAGTAAACAAAGAGCCTTTCTTAGCCAATGCGTTCAATATTGGGGTGCTTGCGGGGATCTTTCTTATAAACCCGAAGAGCTACGACCCTATAGCCTACGACATTACAACAATTGATTTGATAGTGATAGCAACAGTGATAGTGATAATTGCGAGGGGGCTACATAAGCATTTGTCGGGTGGACAAAAAATATGGCACGAAGCCGTATCAGCAACATTTTGCCTCCTACTAAGGCAACCGCTTATAGAGATGTCGTTACTTCTCTTAGATCCCCGGAGGTCGCCTATCGTCTTCGCTACGTGGACTGCCGCAACAGTGATCATCGCTGTGACGCTCACGGCATTCTTCATCGTCTACGAAAGATTAAAGCGATAACCAGCCCTTTATGAGATGAGGCCTGAGCGCGCGTGGGTGTGGTCTGATGGGCGGTCGGAGGAGAAGGAGAAAAGTTATCAGAAAGGTCGTGCGCAAGCCGCCAAAAGTATTTAGGTGTCCAAGTTGCGATACGATAAGCGTGACCGTAAGCATTGATGACGATGAGGTAGTGATTTTATGTTCTAACTGCGGCCTAGTGCTGAGAATGGGAAGAATGAAGAACTACGAACTGGTCCACTACTACAACGTTTTTATCGACAGGTACTATTCAGGCGAGTTAAGCGTTAAAGGTGAAGAGGTTGAAGGTAGAGAAGTATCTCAATGACGAGATAGAGGCTAAAGGGTCAATTCACCTGTCGCTACTCGACCCTGAGAAGTCGGACCTCGCAGAGGCCGCTAGGCTCGCCAAAATAATAGAGGAGGCCGGGAGCTCCGCCATAATGGTTGGCGGTAGCCTCAACGTTAATGAAAGAGCGATGGATGAGACCATAAAGGTCATCAAGGAGAACTGCAGTTTGCCCGTCATAGTCTTCCCCAGCAACATCAACACCATAAGCTGCTACGCTGATGCCATATGGTTCATGTCACTCCTAAACTCCATGAACCCGTACTTCATAATAGGCGCGCAGGTACAGAGCGCGGCCATAATTAAGAAGTATGGCCTCGAGGCCCTGCCCATGGCTTACATAGTGGTAGGCGATGGCGGGACCGCGAGCATAATAGGTCAGGCAAGGCCTCTACCTCCGCACAAGGCGGAGGTCATAGCCCTCTACGCACTCGCTGCGCAGTATTTAGGCATGAGGTTCGTGTACATAGAAGGAGGCTCTGGCGCTCCTAAGCCCGTACCGCCAAGCACCGTGAAGTTCGTAAGAGGTTACATCGACGTGAGGCTTATCGTGGGCGGAGGGATAAGGAGAAGAGACCAGGCCGAGGCCTTGGCCGAGGCGGGGGCCGATATAATCGTTACCGGGACGATCTTAGAAGAAGGCGACGCAGAGCGCGAGCTAAGGGACGTAGTAAGCGGAGTGCTCGCAGGAGGGAAAAAGAGGAAAGGGCTCTAAGGGGACTTCTTCTCTCTATACCTCGGGCAATAAGCCTTTATGACCCCAGGGTCTAAGCGCTTCCACTCGGATTCAGGTATGTACTCGCCTAACAGGTTCCACGCTATCTCCAGCGTCGTGTCAAGGTCCCTGTTCTCGTAGACGCCCTGGTTTATGAAGCGCCTTTCGAAGGCGTCTCCAAAGGCCAAGTAAGCCCTATCACGCTCAGTCAAAGCCTCCTCTCCTATCACCGCCACGAGGCTTCTCAGGTCTACGGCCTCGCTGTAGCAATAGTAGAGCTGATCGCTCAATTGCTGGTGGTCTTTCCTCGTGTACCTCGTGGCCTCCTTCATCAGCCTGCTAAGCGACGGAAGGGGGTTCATTGGTGGGTATATGCCCTTGCGATGCAACTCTCGGCTTAATATGAGTTGCCCCTCGGTTATGTATCCCGTTAGGTCGACGACTGGGTGAGTTATGTCGCCTCCAGGCATCGTGACCACGGGGATCAGCGTTATAGAGCCTTTTCTTCCATGAATCCTCCCACACCTCTCGTAGATCTGGGCTAGCGACGTATAAAGGTAGCCGGGATAGCCTCTCCTACCAGGTACCTCTGCCCTCGCCGCGCTTATCTCTCGAAGCGCTTCGCCGTAATTTAACATGTCCGTCATTATCACCAGCACGTGCATGTCATACTCGTAGGCCAAGTACTCCGCAGTCGTCAGTGCCACGTGAGGAGTTATTACTCGCTCAATGGCTGGGTTCTCAGCCAAGTTTAAGAACGTCACGAGCCTCTCGATAGCCCCCGTCCTAATGAACTCGTTCCTAAAGAACATAGCTTCTTCAGCTGTTATCCCGATGGCTGCGAAGACTATTGCGAACTCCTCTTCCTTGCCCGGGATGGTAGCTTGGCGCGCTATTTGCGCGGCTATTGTGTTGTGAGGTAAACCCGCTTCTGTGAACAGGGGGAGCTTCTGGCCTCTGCTGAGGGTGTTCATGCCGTCTATGACGCTGATCCCCGTTTGGATAAACTCCTTGGGGTACTCGCGAGCAGATGGATTTATCGGCGAGCCGTAGACGTCGCGCTCCTCTTCAGGTATTATTGGTGGGCCTCCGTCTATTGGTTGGCCCTTACCGTCGAATATCCTCCCTAGCATGTCCATGGAGACCGGTACCTTTAGCGTCTCTCCTAGAAATGTAACTGCCGTCTTATCGACGTCGAGTCCGCTCGTGCCCTCAAAAACCTGGACAACGGCGTAACCCTCGGCGCTTTCTAAGACGACCCCGGTCCTGACTCCCCCGGTCCCCGCCTCGACCTTGACGAGCTCGTTGTACGCGGCGTCGTCGACGCCCTTCACCATCAATAAGGGACCTGCTATCTCGCTCACGGTCCTGTACTTCTTGGCCTTAAGCGCTGACAAGGGGATCGACACGCGAGCCACCCTTATGCCACTAAAGCTTTTCGACTTTTTATTAAGGAGCCTACCTGCTCGTCTATTTTTCCCATGATTTCCTCTATGGACTCTTTGACTTTGTCGTAGGGTATCAGCTTCATCCTAGCTAAGTCCTCTTTAACAGGCAACCTCAATATCTCGCTCAACGTGACGCCGCTCGAAATAGCCTCCTTCACCTTTCTGTTGAAGTGTAGTATCGCCTTGAGCATTAGGTACGTTTTCTCCACCGGACAGTAGGTGTCTATTGGGTGATATGCGTGTTGCATTAAGAAGTCCTCTCTTATCATCCTCGCGACCTCGAGAGTTGCCCTGTCGGCTTCCGGCAACGCGTCTGGGCCGACGAGCCTCACTATCTCCAATAGCTCAGCCTCTCTTTGCAGAAGTGCCATAGCTTCTTTACGCAACTCTGGCCAGTCAAACACGACGTTCTTTCTGTACCATCCCTCTAGCGTTTCTAGGTAGAGCGAGTAGCTCGTCAGCCAGTTTATGGCAGGGAAGTGCCTCCTGTAGGCGAGAGCCGTGTCTAAGGCCCAGAAGACCTTGACAATCCTGAGAGTTGCCTGCACGACGGGCTCTGAGAAGTCCCCTCCTGGTGGCGACACTGCACCGATTATTGAGACCGAGCCAATCCTGTCCTCAGAGCCGAGGGTGACGACCCTGCCAGCCCTCTCGTAGAACTCCGCCAGCCTGGCGCCTAAATACGGTGGGTAGCCCTCCTCTCCTGGCATTTCTTCGAGCCTCCCCGATATCTCTCTAAGGGCTTCCGCCCACCTCGAAGTGGAGTCAGCCATTAAGGCGACGTCGTAGCCCATGTCCCTAAAGTACTCCGCTAACGTGACGCCAGTGTACACGCTAGCCTCTCTCGCAGCTACTGGCATGTTGCTGGTGTTCGCTATCATCACGGTCCTCTCCATGAGGGGCCTCCCAGTCTTGGGGTCCTTAAGCTCTGGGAAGCGCTCGAGCATCTCGGTCATTTCGTTGCCCCTCTCGCCGCAGCCTATGTAGACTATTACCTTGGCACCCGCCCATTGAGCTAGCTGGTGTTGTGTCACAGTCTTTCCCGTCCCAAAGCCTCCAGGTATCGCTGCCGTCCCCCCTTTGGCTATGGGGAACAAGGCATCTATGATCCTCTGGCCAGTCAACAACGGCTCTACGGGGTCGAGCTTCACCTTGTAGGGCCTTGGCTTGCGGACTGGCCACCTTTGCATCATCGTAAGCTCTCGTACTGAGCCGTCGGGCGTCCTGACCTTGGCTATGACGTCTTCGATCGTGTACTCGCCTTCAGGGGCTATGTCTTCTAAAACGCCTTCGACGTCTGGCGGGACCATCACCTTGTGGGTCACAAGAGGGGTCTCGGGCACTTCTCCCAACAAGTCTCCGCCTACGACCTTGCTCCCCGCCTTAGCCTTTGGTATGAAGGACCACTTCTTGCCTCTTGGCAAAGCCGGGGCCGATACCCCTCTCGCTATGAAATCTCCTGTGCTCTCCTTTATTATTTCGAGGGGTCTTTGAATTCCGTCGTAGATCTGCGTTAGAAGCCCTGGACCAAGCTCAACTGACAGGAGCTGCCCTGTGCCCACAACCTTCTCCCCTGGCCTTAACCCGCTCGTCTCCTCGTAGACTTGCACTGTAGCTAAGTCCTCTTGTAACCTGATGATCTCGCCTATCAGGTTAAGCTCTCCGACCTTGACGAGCTCGTACATCTGGCTACCTCTCATCCCCTTAGCGACGACGACGGGACCCGCCACTCTAACTATTTTCCCTATGCTTGGCATGTCCATCACCACGACTACCTTATCACAACCTCCACTCCAACAGTCCTCCTAATGAGCTCACTCATGTAGTCGCGCACACCCTCTCTAGCTCTCCCGGTGGGTATCACTGTTACGACTGGTCGCTTTAGCTTCAAGTACTTGGCGTAGAAGTTCGGGATCTCGAAGGCGTAGCCCTCTTCTACTAGGATTAAGGTGACGTCAGTCCTCTTTATCAAAGTCGAGAGCTTCGCGTCAGCGTCTTGTTTATCGCGTACCACTAAGCCCTCGTCGACCCCTGCTAATCTTAACCCTGTGACGAAATCTTGACTCCCTACGGCGACCACCTTCACTTGCGCTCACCCACGACGGAGTCCTAAGTAAGTCTCCTAATTACCTCTTCTTGACCCATTACAGTTTCACAGTACTCACATTTAACCTTTAGGGGCTCTCGGCTTATGACTCGGAACTTGCTCTGAACATGTTGTTCGTGGTTCGTGACGCAGGTGGGGTTGCTACACTTTATAATCCCGGAGATTTCGTCTGGAAGGGCTAGCCTCTCCTTCCTTACCACTTGGTAATCCTTTATGATGTTTAAGGTCGCTCGGGGGGCTATGAGCGCTATCTTGCTTACCTCTGATGGGCTCAGATACCTGCCTTCAAACTTTATGAGGTCTTTGGTGCCAAGTTTTTGGCTTGGCACATTCATCGCAATGGTTATTATGAAGCCTTCCTTACCCGTTACCCCCAGCATTTCGAGAATCTTAAGCGCGGTGCCAGCTCTCAGGTGATCTATGACTACTCCATCTTTTATCTTTTGGACGCGTAGTTCTCGATCGACCATCATCCCGAAGCCGCACCTTAAATACTTAAGCTGTAGTGCTCTAAATAATTTCCTGAGGGGTTAGTTTAGCGATGTCTCTGCGCGGAAGGGACTTGATATCAATTAAAGACGTCACGAAAGAGGAGATGTTGACAATATTCAGAGAGGCCACGTCTTTGGAGCCATGGACTAGGTCTAAGAGCGACTTGCTAAGAGGGAAAGTCATGGCCTTGCTGTTCTTTGAGCCAAGCACGAGAACGAGGCTGAGCTTCGAAACCGCCATGAAGAGGCTGGGCGGCGATGTAATAGGTTTTGAAGAGCCCTCCATAACCTCCATAGCTAAGGGAGAGAGCTTGATAGACACGGTTAAAGTTATTGAGAACTACGTCGACATGATGGTCGTGAGGCACCCTTTTGAAGGTGTTGCTAAGGCAATAGCCAACGCGGTCCAGATACCGGTGATAAACGCGGGCTCAGGGGCCCTGTCGCACCCGACGCAAGCCCTCACAGACCTCTATACGATATGGAGGGAGAGGGGGAGGATAGACGGCTTGACCGTGCTCTTTCTCGGGGACCTCAAGTACAGCCGAGCTGTGCGATCCCTGATACAGGGGTTGCTCAACTTTAAAGTGAACTTCATATTTGTCTCGCCCGAACTCCTGAAATTGAGAGAAGAAGTAAGGGAAGAGCTCAAAGAGCAAGGCGCCTCTTTCGTGGAAATGACCTCGTTATCTCAAGAGCTCATAAGAGAGGCCGACGTTATATACGTGACCAGAGTACAACGAGAGCGATTTGTAGACCCCATGGAGTATGAAAAGGTGAAGGGGTCCTACAAGCTGACAATAGAACACCTTCGGCACGCAAAGGATGACTTAATGGTCCTGCACCCCCTGCCGCGAGTCGATGAGCTCGACTGGGAAATAGACAAAACGCCTCATGCTAAGTACTTTAGGCAAGTGTTCTACGGCCTCTTGGTCAGGATGGCCCTTTTAAAGATGATTTTGACTTAACCGTCATTGAACCCTACGCCACTCCTCTTCGAGCCTTTCCCCCTCCTCATCGCTGACGTTAAAGATCTCGTATTTGCCAGTTTTCTCGGCTATTGCTTGAGCTAAGAGGTGATAGCAAACCGGCGCACTTCTTCTCGAGACCACGTTTATGTAGAAATCATCGCAAGAACAGTAGAGCCTTGGTATGACCCAGTAATCCCTCTTCTTGCCAACGACTATCCACATTACCCGTCCGCTGGGCATGAACACGTACTTCTTCACCCGCTTCCTGTTGACCGTCTCGATGGCCTTTTTTAAGCGCTTTAACGATACGTCGTCTATTGGGAGGCCCATCTCCTGGAGCAATTGCATTATTGACTGCACAAACTCTAATGGTAGCCCGCAATCAAATAAATATGACTCAGTCAAAGAGGTCAAAGCTCCATGGTTACAGTCAAGTTCCTACTTGATGCACCAGCATCAATGGTGGTGGCCGGGGGCAAGAGGATATTGACGGTCTCGGACCTCCACATAGGTCTAGAGTACGAGCTTCAAAAGCTCGGATTTAAAGTCCCGTCGCAGAGCGACGAAATAGCGAGAAGCTTGCTGAGCCTGTTGGAGTCCGCCAAGCCCGACGTCTTGATCGTGCTCGGTGATGTGAAGCATGAAATCAAGGGCCTTAGGAGGGAGATAAGAGCAGAGGTCGAGAAAGTCATCAAAAGCCTGTTGGATAAAGTTGAGAGGATGGTCATAGTGATGGGTAACCACGACGGCTCGCTGAAACGCCTAAAGATCGAGGGCGTCGAAATCTACGAGGCCTCCGGCTTTTCGATAGACGGCATTTCTTTCGTCCATGGCAATGCCTGGCCTAAGCCAGAGCTGCTCACGGGTGATGTTCTCATGATGGGGCACCTCCATCCTTCCGTGCCAGTACCTCATGGAGAGAAGAGGGTGTGGATCGTCTACTATCTCGGGAAGAGAGCGAGGGAGAGAGCGAAGAAGCTCCTTGGAGTCGAATTCAATATTAAGAAGTTGATAGTCCATCCAGCATACAACAGTTATCTGGGGCACAGCTCCTTGCGCAAGAGCTCCTTTCAGAGGTCGAGCCCTATCTTCAGAAGGCTCGTTAATCCGCGAAAGGGTTACGTCTACAGCTTAGATGGGACGTTTCTAGGCAGGTTTTCGCTCGTAAGCTCTAGTGAATAGCCCTCTCTCTGAAGTATGCTCCTAGCGACGACCACGCCTGATGCGGAGGCTTGGACGAGGCCCCTCGTTATGCCCGCGCCATCACCAATGGCATAGAGGTTCGAGACCTCAGTCTCAAGCTCTCTCGTCAGTTCTAGTCTCGAGGAGTAGAACTTGACCTCGACGCCGTATAGTAGCGTGTACCTCGAATAGACGCCAGGAGTCAGCTTGTCCATTGCCTGGAGCATCTCCAATATGTTGGCCAAGTACCTGTAGGGGAGGACGAAGCTCAAGTCTCCCGGAGTTGCTGACTTGAGCGTGGGCTCAACTATGTTCCTCTTGATCCTCTCAGGTGTTGACCTCCTGCCCTCTTCAAGGTCACCAAGCCTTTGAACTATTATGCCTCCGCTCAACAAGTTGGCTAAGCGGGCTATGTACTTCCCATAGGCTATGGGCTCCTTGAATGGCTCCGTGAAGGACGTGCTGACGAGGATTGCGAAGTTAGTGTTCTTGGTCTTCTTGTTCAAGAAGCTGTGGCCGTTGACCGTCACGACGTCCTCGTAGGACTCTATTATCACCTCGCCATAGGGGTTAAAGCAAAAGGTCCTCACCCGATCGTCGAAGCACTTCGAGTAGTAGACCAACTTGGGCTCGTACAAGTACTTCGTTAGCGGCTCCATGACCGGTGCTGGGACCTCGACCCTCACGCCTATGTCAACAGGGTTGTTGTACGCCTTGAGGTTGAGCTCTCTAGTTACCTTTTTGAGCCACTCGGCCCCGCTCCTTCCAGGTGCGAGGACGACGTACTTGGCGTGAATTTTGGTCCCATCAATCAGCTCAACGCCCGTTGCTACCGAACCATTCACTAAGACCCTCGTCGCCTGTCTCTCAGTGAGTATCCTCACTCGATTGGAGAGGTAATCTCTCATGGCCTTTATTACATCAGCGCACTTCTCAGTGCCAAGGTGTCTAATTCTCACTGGAATTAGCTTCAAGCCCGCCAGCTGGGCACGTCTCTGCAACTCCTCTATGACGTCAGCGTCGGTACCAAAGGTCGTGGCGGGGGCGCCGAAGGCCAAGTATACCTTATCGACGTAATCGATTAGCCGGGTAAGCTCCTCTCCCCCCACGTAGTTTTCCAGCCAGCCGCCTACGTCAGCCGAGAGAGTTAGCTTGCCATCGCTAAAAGCCCCTGCCCCGCCCCAACCGCACAGCATGGCACAAGGATTACAGCCAGCACAGCCGTGGCCCATTCGAGTGAAGCACGTGCGCTTCTCTATGTCGGGCCCCTTGTCAACCATTACTATCTTTAAGTTGCTTTTGTGAGCCAACTCAAGGGCAGCAAATATCCCTGCTGGCCCACAACCGACTATGACTACGTCAGCTTCTAGATCTTCCATTCGCTCCGCCGAGCCCTATAACGCTCTAAGGCCAAATTTATCCTTAACTCATCAAAATAAAGTGGTGAAGACGCTAGTCGAGAATTATAGAAGTCATTGTGTCTCTTACCCCGCTTATTTTATGTATCCTGGTTATGAGAAAGTCCGTCAACGACTTCGTATTCGCGACCTCGATTTTGGCTATTACGTCGTAGGGGCCCGTGACTGAGTGCGCCTCCTTTACCTCTGGCAAAGCTTTCAATTGCTTCACGACGTCGAGCACTTTGCCCGGCTCGACCTTCACATGTATGTAAGCCCTAACCACGTGTAATTCTTCTCCTTTGAAAGATAAGAGGGTTGCGCCACCTCGCTTCACATAGTCTTGAAATTAGGCCCAAGAGAGACGAGTAGGCGACGTATGGAGAAGCTCATGACAGAGAGAACACCACGTAGGTCCGCCATCTTTCGATTCGAAGCTCGATGACGTCGTGCTCAAGTCACTTTTGGTGGGGCCGCCAGGATTTGAACCTGGGTCACGAGGGCCCGAGCCTCGCAGTCTACCAGGCTAGCCTACGGCCCCAAGCGACTACTCTAACTGCAGAGTTATCTAAAAGCTTCCCCATCATCGTGAAGGGGGCTCATGTTTCGAAAGCTATAAGAGAGGTTTTGAATTCTCCTGTCTTAGAGGCCGGGGTAGCCGAGCGGTTAGGCGGCGGGCTGCAGACCCGCTTTACAGGGGTTCGAATCCCCTCCCCGGCTTCAAGTCGTCTCGTGAGTGAGGCTGTCGCTCAGAACCGGTTAAGGGCTTTCTTGAAAGAGGGGCTTCGATGGATGCTTTTCAAAGCCATTGGTGGGGCCGGGGGGACTTGAACCCCCGACCAACGGGTCTCTCGCTCCAGAAGATCGTCATCCCTGTGGTCCGCAGACCCGTATCGCAAACTTCTGGAGCCCTTAACGTCGAGCCAAGGCCCGATGTCGTCCTACCTTGCTAGACCACGGCCCCGCGTTAAGAGACTCCCCACGTGAGTCTTAAAAACTTTATGGAGGGGTTGCCGCCAGCACGCCCCTTTCCCGGGCCCTCGCGGAGCCCAGTACTCAGGCGCGCGTTGGGCGGTTTAACTTCCGGGTTCTGATGAGACCGGGTGGGTCCCGCCCACTATGGCCGGCGACAACCCCATTTTCTTCCCTCAGTGGCCAGTATAAGGCTTTTTCGATCAATAGAGAAGCGCAAAGACCCACAAAAAGCTTTTCTCTCTGCGCATTGAAAGTCTTGAAGAGATGTGTAAGGAGTTGTGGTGATCATCTTCAGCGCAAGCGAAGTTAGTTACTTAATACCACCAGGAGGAGATTTCACGTATTTTGCCGTGTACTTGATAACCCTGATAGCGCTCACGTTTATGTGGTTATTCTTGGGACAGAGGTATCAAGCCTACATGTGGCTCCGCGACGCCGAAAGAGCCACTTTAAAGCTCGAGGCCATGACCAAGAAGAGCAAAGAGATACTCGTGAGCGCAATAAAGGAGCTGGGTAAACCGGATAAGGATCCTTCAGAGGAAGTTGAGAAGTTCATGGACTTCTTCGTCATAGAGCCCGTGGACAGAGATCCCTTCGGCGTTTTGAAGAGGCTGGAGCACCTCCTAGACGTGGAGAGGGAGAAGTTCAAGGACGTGGTGGCGAGGGTGGCACCGAAGGCCAACAGCGAGGAGAGAGCTAACTTAGAATCGTCCTTCGCTGCTACGTGGGCTGTGAACTACATATACAAGTTCGTCAGGCACTACACGCTCTTGGGCAAAAAGACCAAGAGCATGATAGTGCTCATGCAAATAGCGTACAGCTTGCCAATGATCATGAGGTTGGCCGAGGCTTACTTCAACTCGCTTGACGCATTCACGAAGGGTAAGCCCATAGGCGATAGCGTGGGCTCCATGGTCGCCGCGAAGTTCATGAAGAACTATCCGTGTAGGAGCGTCGGAAACGAGGTGGTCGCCGCCGAGGTGCCCTTCGAGGGCAGGCTCCTCGTCGTGGTCAAGGCCGAAGGGCCTGGGGGCAGGGTTGGCAAGCCCGGCGAGGCCATAGCCAAGCTGGCTCAGCAGTATAAGGACAGGTTGAAGAGAATAATAACCATCGATGCGGCCATCAAGATGGAGGGCGAGAGCACGGGTCAAATAGCTGAGGGAGTTGGAGCCGCTATAGGAGACCCGGGCCCTGAGAAGTACAAGATAGAGCAGGTGGCCCTCGAGCTCGGCGTCGGCCTAGACGCAGTCGTAATTAAGCAGGCCTTCGAGGAGGCCCTGTCGACCATGAAGAAGGAGCTGGCGGAGGCCGTGGACAGAGCGGTCGAGGTCGTGAAGAGGATCGTCAGGGAGAAAGTGGGAGAAGGAGAGGTTGCCATAATAGCTGGTATAGGTAATACTATAGGTGTGGGTAATGGTTAGCGGCTGAGGTTAGAGATATGCTCGGCCTAGTACTCGTATCATCGAATGGGAATGCCAGCCCTCTTCCATGGGAGGGAGTCTTGTTCTTATTGCTGTTATTGGCAACACTCATAATGTTTAGCGCGCTCTTCTCCGCAACGAGGAGGGTCTTGATAACTCTAAGAAGTGTGAAGACAATAACGGTCTTGCAGTGCGAGAAGTGTGATTACAAGGAAGAGAGGGAGTTCCAGGTCGGCGACTACGTCTTGAAAAAAGTGGGCGAGTGCTCGAAGTGCAAGGGCCCCCTATACATATCCATGATCTACGGCGTCCCTGAGAAGAGTCCTCCGAGGCCGTACGGCTACTGAAAGCTCGTCGTCACTTCAACGCCGTCTTCGAGGACTATGACCGTGTGCTCGGCTTGGGCTACGATCCCTTTGCCCTTCTCCACTAGCACGTGATAGCCGTAGAGAGAGCTCCCGCGCGAGAGCTCCAAGAGCTTCGAAAGCGTGTCCTGCGGAATTAAGTCGCTAACCCACCTGTCGCAGAAGGGCAGACCTTTGAATCGATGCTGTATGGCCGCGAGGATCTCTCTATCGGCCTTCATGGCCTTCTTCGGGCTCAGGTATCGAAATATATAGACCTCGGGGGAGTCAGTCACCACCCCAAGGCCGTTTGTGACGAAGGGTTCTATCGCGTAGACCTCGTAGGCCTCCATAAACGCTCTGCTGTCGACCGCCACGTTCGGCACGCTCTTCTCTCCATGTAGCGTGTACTGCTTGAGCATGTGGCCCGACAGGTTCCTAATGGGCTTGAAGCCAAGGCTCTTTATGGTCCTCTCTATGAGGGAGCCGAGGGTCGACATTTTGATCCCGGGCCTTATTGAGTTGATGGCTGTCTCAAGTGCTTTTTCAGCTGCGCGAACGAAGGGCTCGTAGTCCTCCGAAAGCGCAACTGTCGACGCGACGTCGGCTATAAAGCCATCGACGTGGGCTCCGACGTCTATCTTCACTAGGCTTCTAGGGGGTACGGTTGACCTATCTCCTATGAATGAGGTGTAATGCGCCGCCACGTGGTTGATCGAGACGTTGCAGGGAAAGGCCGGCTCGCAACCCATCGACCTGATGTGGCGCTCGACCTGCTCGCATATCTCTATCAATGGCATCCCCTCGTGGATCTTGTAGATCACGCTCTTAAGGGCTTGAGAGGCCGCTCTACCAGCCCTCTTTAAGCACTTCAGCTCTTCTTCTGTGAGCAACGCGAAGGCACACCACAGGGCTTTGAAGAGAGAAAGGATAATAACCCTTTGGGTAAAAAGAGGACAGGTCGAGGACATGAAAAGAAAGCCCTTTACCGTTGTGGCCGTGGGCGGGACCTTCGACAAGTTGCACAGGGGGCACAAGGAGCTGTTAAGGACCGCGTTTGAAGTAGGTCGAAAAGTCGTCATAGGCCTCACGAGTGACGAGATGGTGGCTCGAAGCAAGGGTGATCCCAAGATTGACCCTCTCCCTAAGAGGAGAGAGGATCTCGAAAGGTGGATTAAGGAGGAGAGGATGGACGAGCTGGCTAAGTACGACGTAGTGGTGATAAATGATGTCTACGGCACAGCGATCCACGACGAGGAGCTGGAGGCCTTGATCGTAAGCGAGGAGACCTACGAGAGGGCGGCCATGATAAACAAGATCAGGGTTAGTAAAGGCCTCAAGCCGCTCGTAGTCGTAGTGGTTCCGCTTGTGCTGGCTTACGACGGCAGGCCCATCTCCTCTACGAGGATAAGGCGAGGGGAAATCGACGCTGAGGGCAGGCCCCTAGCGAGGGCTTAATCCAAGCCCAATATCGCCCTTGACTTGTCAATTAAGGACCTCTTCTTGCGCTGGTGTTCTTTAATGAAGGAGGTCACTACCTCGACTGCAAATGCCTTGTCCTCGCCACAGAGCATTTCTCCGTTCCTACACTTCATGCATATCTCCAACAGCTTCTCATCGTCTTCTATGAAGAAGAATTTGTACAAGTCAAATATAGGGCACTTCTCAGGCTCTCCTCCAAGCTCCTTCTGCTCTTTAGCCGTCGGCCTTCCACCAGTGAAGGCGTTCCTCAGCTTGTAGGCTATGCTCTCGACGTCCTCGGCCAATGTGAAGTAGCTCATGGGGTTCCTCTTGCTCATCTTCGGGCTACCGTCTAGCCCTCTTATGATTTTGTGGTAAGTAGTCGAAGGTAATACAAAGCCGAAATTCTCCCTAAACTTGTGCGCTAGATCTCTGCAGAGCCTGATGTGAGGATCCTGGTCTATCCCCACGGGGACTAAAGTAGGTTTAGGCCCGCCGAAGCGCTTTAGTTGCGGGAGGAGAATGTCGCCCGCTTGGACCAAGGCCGACATGTAGAGGCCCATGTGTCGCACTCCGTAAATAGCCTCTATGGTCGAGAGCGTTACAGATCGGGCGAATATGAAGGCCAAGTCCTTAACGTCGCTCTCCTTCGACTGTCTGTATATGTAGGCGCGCGTCGGGTCTAGCCCTAGAGCGAGGGCGTCGGCTAGATTGTCCACGGCGATCTGCTCGCTCTCCTCAAACGGGATGCCGTTGTCTTCATAGGCTTCTATGTCCGCTACGCAATAAAAAGCCGTGCCCCCCATTCTCTGGAAAAGTATCATCTCCCTAATGGTGAGGATGTGACCTATGTGCAGGGGGCCGGAAGGCTTTATCCCGCTCATAACGGCAAAGGGCTGCTTGTTATTTATCGCTTCGACTATACGCTCGAAGTCTCGGTGGCCAAATATTATCTTCCTTCGAATAAAGGAGGGCTTGTGGGGTAATTTATCGGCTATTTCATCCATCGGTTGGATCCCGAACTCCTCGAACAACCTCTCGTAGCTCTCTATCTCTGTTGAGCCCCACGGGTCTATGATCCCGGCGCTAGACTTCCTCAAGCTTATCACCAAGAACTTCTAACCATTAACTCTAAGGCGAAAATTAAAAGCTTCCTTATAAGCGCTATCTTTGGAAGCCGAGTGGTGCTGAAGGAATGGCGTCAGAGCTCTCTGACGGAGAGGTTAGAATATTGAAATGCCTCAGTGATGTTAAGAGGTCTTTGGAGGTCAACGAGCTAGCCGAGCGTGCGGGGCTCAGCCTAAGTTCGGTAATGTCTTACTTGGAGGCGCTGAGCCAAAAAGGCCTGGTGCGGCTCCTAACAGAAGACGAGAATTATCTAGTTTTGACCGAGGAGGGTAAGAGGTATGCCGAGGAGGGACTTCCTGAGAGAAGGGTCGTGAAGAGCGTTTTAGACCTTGGGGGACAGGTAGCTCTGCGGGAAGTTAAAAGAGCCACAGGGATCAGCGATGAAGAGCTGGGGATAGCTCTAGGCTGGATCCGTAGGAAAGGCCTCGGAGAGGTCGTCGTATTAGACGGCGAGAGGGTGATCAAAGCGAGAAGGGTCCTTCCCGAAGATCCCGTGGAAGGGGTCTTGAAGAGGCTGACGGGCGGGAGCAGAATCCACGTAAAAGACGTACCTCTCAAGGTTTTGTCAGAACTGAAGACCCGAAAGTTGGTCTTAATTGTGCAACAAAGGAGGAGGTTAGTAACGCTCACTGAAAGCGGCTTCGAGGCCCTAGGTCGAGCTCAACAAATAAGGGTCGTTGGTGCTTTAACGGCAGACCTGATAAAAAGCGGAGAATGGAAGAGCGTTTATTTAAAGCCCTACGATATTTCGGCTGAGCCTCCTAGAATATACCCGGCTAGGAAGCACTTTTACGTAGAGTTTCTCGACAAGGTTCGCAGGATACTCATCGAGATGGGCTTTGTAGAGGCTGAAGGGCCCTACGTTGAGACGGAGTTCTGGAACTTCGACGTGCTCTTCCAAGCCCAAGACCATCCAGCCAGAGAAATCCACGATTGCTTCGTGCTGCTCGAGCCTTCAACAGGTCGCCTCCCCAATAAGGGGCTGGTGGAGGCCGTCAAGAGGGTCCACGAAGCCAAGTGGGGATATTCTTGGAGCGAGGAGCGAGCCTCTAGGCTGATACTCAGGAGCCATACTACCGCCGTTTCGGCTAGGTTTTTAGCTAGGAGGCCAAAGCCTCCAGTGAAGATGTTTTGCGTGTCAAAGGTCTTTAGGCCCGACGTCATCGACGCCACGCACTTCATAGAGTTCACTCAGGTGGATGGAATTTACGGCGACAGAGGCGTGAACCTCAGGACCCTCCTCGGGGTGTTGCAAGACTTCGCGCAAAGGCTTGGCTTCGAAGAGGTGAAGTTTAGGCCTAGCTACTTTCCCTTTACGGAGCCCAGTGTCGAAGGCTCAGTGTATCACCCTCAACTCGGCTGGATAGAGTGTCTAGGCGCTGGCATGTTCAGACCAGAGGTCCTTGAAAGCCTTGGGGTGGACTACCCCGTCGCAGCATGGGGCATAGGGATAGACAGGCTTGCAATGGCATTGCTCAAGATATCGGACATACGGGAGCTCTATTCTCGAGATTTAAGGTTCCTTAGGGCGAGAGCGGTGATGCCTCAATGACCACTATAAGCATCAGCAAAAAGGACTTGCTTGAGCTCATAGGCAAGCGAAGGCTGAGCGACGAAGAGTTAGCCGAGGCCCTAGAGATGGTCAAAGCAGAGGTCAAGGCCTTCGGCCCTGATGAAATAACTCTCGAAGTTACAGCTGATAGGGCGGATATGTTCTCCGCCGAGGGCATCGCAAGGAGCTTGAAGGGCTTCCTCGAAGTAGAGGTCGGTGCTCCCAAGTACCCCATCAGAGAGGGTGAGGAGAGCTTCGCGGTCAGGGTTGACGAGTCGGTTAAGGACATCAGGCCATTCGTTGCGTGCGCTGCAGTCCTAGGTTGTTCTCTTGGGGAAGAGGGGCTTAGGCAGTTAATACAGCTCCAAGAGGTCTTACACAAGACTCACGGCAGAGATCGTAGAAAATTCGCCATAGGCTTGCACAATTTCGACGTGGTAAAAGCTCCAATAGTATACACGGCCAAGCGATTCGACGAATTCTCGTTCACGCCGCTGGAAGAGAGCAGAGAGATGAGTGGTCGAGAGATCATCGAGAGGCACCCCAAGGGGATGGAGTACGGGTGGATCATTAAGGATAAAGGCTTGGCCCCTCTCCTGATAGATGCCAACAACAACGTCCTCTCGATGCCGCCGATAATAAACTCGGACCTTACCAAGGTTGGCGCAAGGACTAAGAACTTGTTCATTGACGTCACGGGGACGGACCTAAAAGCCGTTGAGGACGCCCTAGCGATTCTTGTGGCAAACTTGGCCGAGAGGGGAGGCGAGATAGTCAAGTTCGAAGTGCAAGAAGGCTCATACGCCAAGAGAATGGAGCCCAAGATTGACCACAGGGTAATGACTGTTAGCTACAACAGGTTGATCGAAGTAACGGGGATAAAAGTGCCCTTGAGCGAGGTTGTTAGGTGTATAATGAAGTCTCGGCTTGACGTGGCCGTGAGAGGCGAGGACCTCGACGTTGGAGTACCGTTCTATAGGGTTGACGTAATAGACGACGTCGATATTGCCGAGGACTTTGCCATAGGCTACGGCTACAATAGGATTGCCCCTGAGGTCCCTCCAGTGACCACGCGGGGGCGAGAGCTAGAGCTCGTCAGCTTCTCTAGGCTTTGTCGTGAGCTAATGATAGGGTACGGCTTCCAGGAAGTGTTGAACTACATGTTTACGAGCGACAAAAAGCTCGACGACGCTTACATGTATGAGAAGAGGGTCCGAGTAGCCAAGCCCGTCTCCTCTGACTACACTTGCCTCAGGACGAGTCTGATACCTCCTCTGCTGGACTTCCTGTCAGATAACACCCACGTTGAGTACCCTCAAAAGATATTCGAGGTTGGCGACGTGGTGCTAGTTGACGAAGACCTCGACGAAAGAAGCCTGCACGACAGGAGGCTGGCGGCGTTGTATGCTGACTATAAGGCCGGGTACGAGGACGTTCAAGCGGTGTTGTACTCACTCTTGAGGGTCTTAAACGTGAAGTTTGAGGTGAGGAGGGATAGCAGAGGCTTGATGATAGAAGGCCGCTGCGCTTCAGTGCTCATCGGTGATGAGGTCGTAGGTCTTATCGGTGAAATCAGGCCGGAGGTTCTCCTAGAGTTCAAGTTACAAACGCCCGTGGCGGCTTTCGAGATAAGCCTCTCGAAGTTGTACAGAGCATGGAGTGCAGGTTATTAATACTCCCTCCTGGACATTTTACTGTGGCCGCTGAGCCGCAAATCACCGCAGCGACGGGGCGGAGGGACTCGTGAAGGGGACTCCTAATGGATGACAGTCCGCCTTACCCACCTGCGGCACAGGCTCGGCGGCCCAACTCAACCTTTATAGGGACTTTTGCCTTCATATCTTAGGCCGCGCCGGCCTTGAGAACCGCGCATAGAGAGTCCCCATGGAGGGGGCATGAGGCCCGAGACCGTGATATTGGGTGGGTCAATGCGCGGTCACAGCCGGCGCGGCTCTGTAAGGGGGTAGTCATTACCATGGAGGTCAGAGAGAAGATCAAGATAGCGACGAGGAATACGTCCGAAGTCGTGGTGCTCTCTGAGCTTGCTGAAATTCTAAGAGGGGGGGAGGCCAAGGGCTACATAGGCGTCGAGCCCTCAGGGCTATTCCACATAGGTTGGCTCATCTGGGCCCAAAAAGTCAGGGACCTCTTAGACGTCGGGATAAAGATGAAGGTATTAGAGGCTACGTGGCACGCCTGGATCAACGACAAGCTCGGTGGAGATCTGGAAATGATACACAAATGCGCCGACTACGTCGAACACGTGTTAAAAGCTTTTGGGATAGATAAGGGCGACATAGAGTACGTCAAGGCCGAGAAATTGGTGAATGACTCCGAGTATTGGAGGCTGGTCATCAACATAGCCAAGAACTTGCCGCTCGCGAGAGTTCGAAGAGCCATAACGATAATGGGCAGGAAGGAGAGCGAGAGCATATTGGACTTCTCGAAACTCATATACCCCTGCATGCAAGTCGCCGACATCTTCTACATGGACCTCGACGTTTGTCTAGGAGGAATGGATCAGCGCAAGGCCCATATGCTCGCGAGGGAAATAGCGGAGAAGAAGGGGTGGAAGAAGCCAGTCGCCATACACACCCCCTTGTTGATAAGCCTGAGGCCCCCCATAAGCGGCGAGAGTTTAGACGAAGTCGACTTAAAGATGAGCAAGTCGAAGCCGGAGACGTGCATTTTCGTTCACGACACCCCTGCAGAGATAGAGAAGAAGGTCGAGAGCGCCTACTGCCCCATGAAGGTCATCGACATGAACCCCATCATAGAGATATGTAGATACCTATTGTTTGCTCAGCCAGGCTTCAAATTATATGTGGAGCGCGAGGAGAAGCATGGAGGAGACTTGTACGTCGAGAGCTTCGACGAGCTAGTCCACCTATATAGCAAAGGAGAGCTACATCCACAAGATCTAAAGAGGGCAGTGGCCAGGGCCTTGGTGAAAATGCTCGAAGCTGTCAGGAAGTACTTCGAGTCGAACAAGGAGGCCGAGGAGTTGCTTAAAGTCATGAGGAGCGCTACGATAACTAGATAAAGGAGCTTGCGACTAGTTCTGAGTCAGCTAAAACTACACAGGTTATGAAGGGGTCCGCAAAGTTAATGGTCTAAAGCATTGGTGGTACATTATGGGAGGCGTTGCCGTTACCGCTAAGTACGTCGTTTACGCTACGATCGAGATAAATGGAATAGTAGACAAGTCAGACGTCATAGGCGCGCTCTTCGGACAGACAGAGGGCTTGCTCGGCGACAAGCTGGACTTGAGGGAGTTGCAGAAGGCAGGGAGGATAGGCAGAGTTCAGGTGACCTTGGAGGAAAAGAATGGCAAGTGCGTTGGCCAGGTAGAGATACCATCCAATTTAGACAAGGTCGAGACCGCGTTGATAGCCGCGGCCATAGAGACCGTTGACAAGGTGGGCCCTTACGATGCCAAGATCATGGTGACCAAGATAGAAGACGTAAGAGAAGAGAAGAGAAAGAAGATCGTGGATAAGGCTAAGGAGCTCTTAATGAAGTGGAAGGAGGCCACGCCCGACACACGCGAGATAACGGAGGAGATCCTCAAGACCGTTAGGGAGGCCCAGCTCGTGGCCTACGGCCCCGAAAAGCTACCAGCGGGACCTGATGTCGACAAGAGCGATACGATAATAATCGTCGAAGGCAGAGCAGACGTCGTCAACTTGTTAAGACATGATTACCGGAACGTGATAGCGATAGAAGGGGTTTCGATCCCAAAGACGATAATAAACTTGTGCAAGGAGAAGACCGCGATAGCGTTCGTCGATGGAGACAGAGGCGGGGAGCTAGTCTTGAGGCGGTTGCTCCAAGTGGCCGATATAGACTACGTGGCTAGGGCGCCTCCGGGGAAGGAGGTGGAGGAGTTGACGGGGAAGGAGATAGCAAAGTGCTTAAGAGATAAGGTCCCGGTTAGCGAGTACCTTGCCGTGCTGGAAAAGGGCCCCCAGACTCCCCAGCCCCCTCACTCACCTCAACTCCACGCGGTAGCAGAAGCCCAGGCGGCCTCCGTTAAGAGCAAAATACCCCCCGAAGTGTTGAAGGAGGCCGAAAAACTTGTGGGCAGCTTAGAGGCTCTAATATACGATGAGGGTTGGAAGTTGTTGACGAGGATACCCGTGAAGGACTTAGCAAACTATCTGCAGTCGTCTCAAGATCCAATAAGCTATGTAGTCTTTGACGGGGTGATCACTCAGAGGCTCGTAGAGGTGGCTGAGGCAAGGGGCGTGAAGATGCTCATAGGCGGGAGAGTGGGGAACATCACTCATAAGCCCACGTCGCTAGAGGTCTTTTCATTTAACGATATAGGTCTTTGAGATGACGTTGGAATTGAGTGAGGACGAACAGGTAAAGAAGGGCATTGAGAAGGTACTTAGAGAGAGCGAAGAATGTGCCAAGAGGCTTCTTGAAGTCGACGCGGATAGAGCGATAATAGTCCATCACGACGACGCCGACGGAGTGACGGCTGGAGCGCTCCTCAAGCTCGCGCTCAAAGGAAGGTTCTCAACGCACACGATATGTCTCGAGAAGACCTACCCCCAAGTAGTGAAAAAGTTACAAGCTCAAGGCAAGGAGCCCATAATTTACGTTGACCTAGGGAGCCCGCACGCACCCCTCATATCGAAATTGAACGAGCTGGGGAGGACCATAATTATCATAGACCACCACGACGTGGAGTTGAGTGACAAGATCGGCGAAGAAGTCATGTTGCTAAACCCAGAAATACACGGAGTCGATGGCGGAACCTACGCCTGTGGAGCCAGCTTGACATATTTCTTTGCGCGCTCAATCAGAAGGGACGTGGAGAAACACGCTGGCTTGGCCGTGATAGGCTCAGTCGAGATACCGGGAGAGCCCAAGGGCCTTAACCTCTTAGCCCTAGACGAGGCCGCGAAGGCTGGAGTAGCGGCCTACGATGAGAAAAGCAAGAAGGCCAAAGTCCTCTGGGACGGCAAGCTCACGAGCCCCGAGCCCCTGTCGACGAAGCTCACCATAATGGCCTCGGTGGGGTACTACCAAGGCGGGCCTCAAAAAGCTCTGGACTCTTGCATCAAGTGTTCGTGGGCCGGAGTGGAGGACTTCCTCGACTCGCTCGAGGAAAAGAGGAAGAAGGCCTACTCGAACGTCATGTCAAGGCTTCGATACACTGGGCTAAATAAGTTGAAGAGGGTTCAGTGGTTCCACGTCGAGGATCAATTCCACGACATGGGGGTCAAGGTCATAGGGACGTTTTGTAGTTACTTGGTGTACCAGAGGATAGCCGACAACGACAAAGTCCTAGTAGGAATGATGAACATGAGGAATGAGGTGCCAGGCCTAGGGACTCTCGAGGGCTCCTACGTCAAGGTGTCTGCCCGCGCCCCTAAGAAGGTCTTGACGCTCATAGAGGCGGGCTCCCTAGAGGCCCTCTCAAAGGCCTTGGCCGAGGCGGCTAAACGCCTAGGCGGCTTTGGCGATGGCCATGCCGCTGCTGCCAGCGGCGTAATACCAAAGGGAAGGGAGAGGGAGTTCGTGGAGCTGATGGACAGGCTCTTGGTAAAGGACGAGAAAGGTCTTGAGAAGAGGGGCGGAGTGGCAACCCTCGAGAAGTTCCTATTTCCTAAGAAAGTCGAAAAGTGATGCTTGCTTGGCACCCGAGAGCAATTGCTCTTCGCTCACTCCAAAGTACTTCAAGATCCTCATGGCCAGTGCAACTACCTGCTTCCTCGCGTAGTACTCCTTGTCTATCTCATCCATTGTGGCGAATATGTAGGGTTTGACCCTCTCCGATATTTTGTCAGAGGGTCCTTGGACTACGACGAATCCAACCTTGTCCCCTATTTCTAGCTTGAGGCCCGCTGCTAAGAGCTGCCTCGCGGCCTGAACGTGCGCCGCCTCGACCTCGTACTCGTCGAGGGACTTCGACAAAGTCTTCCAAATGACTAGCTCCTTCATGTCGACCTTCCCAGCTCGGACCTTGCTTATGACGTCTCTCACGTAGTTCACAGCGGCCTGCACGTCTTTTTTAGTCAATATTATCTCTATGACCTTGGTCTGCACTTCTTGTGCCAGCTCGCACCAGTCCCCTCTCACGGCCTCAAAGCCCACCACGTCTATCCGGCCATCGAGAGTTAGACCTGCATACTTCTTCGCGGCTTCCGTGAAGAAGCAAACCTTGTAGACCTTCTCCAACTTTATCTCTAGGCCGAGCTCCTCCTCCACGCGCCCTATGAAGGTCTTTATCTTGTCCTCATCGTACCTCACGAATATGCTGTCCGTGTCCCCGTATATCACCTGAAGGCCCATCTCCTTTGCCATCTTTATCGTCTTCACGATTGTCTGCCTGCCGTGGGCCGCTGTCGCTTCAGCACAGGGTTTCAAGTAGAACCTCGCTCCCGTCCAGCCCAAGTATCCGTACATCGCGTTGGTCATCGTCTTCACGGCCTTCTGCCTGTTATCGAGAATCGTGTAGCAAGGATCCTTGGGGTCCAGCTTCTTCATGCTCTCTCTTATCGACTTCCTCAGCTCGAGCAATCTCTCTAAGGCCTTTCTGTACAGGCTCGGAGGGCTCTTCTTAAACCTGTGGCCGACTTCGGGGGCGACGTGGCACTCCTCTGAGTCGCAGGGCTCTTCGGGGGGTACGTAAGTGTCAAAGCCTATATTGTACTTTATCATCAAGTGGGGATACATGGCCGAGAAGTCCAAGACGGCTATGTTCTCGTGAAGTCCTTCCTTGGGCTTTAAGACCAGGGCTCCTTTGTAGGGCTCATACTTCCTCTCCACTCTATTCGGTACGAGCTCGTCCTCGTTGAAGGCGACTCTCATCAAGTACCACTCGACTCTAAAGCCCACTGAGGCCGCTAGCACTTGGTCCAGAGGCACGCCTGTGAGTCTCGCGAGCTGCATGGCGAAAGGCAACACCTCCATTGCGATGCCGTAAGCGGATAGAGCGTCCTCTTCAGCGTATTTCTTCAATACCTCTCGCTTGGAGGGGTCGTCCCAGAAATTGGCTATGTCTAGGTAGTCTATCATGGTCCTCTTGTCCTTCAACATGACGCCTAAGTAGTCCGCCACGTTTTCGAGGGTCTTGATCTTGACCTCGGTTAAACCCTCGGCGTAGTCGTACAAATCGACGTTCGCCCTACCCACCACAGATATATGACCGTAGACGCTTTGGTGGGGCTCTGCGAGGTTGCGGCTCACCTTTAGCTTTATCCTGTGGAGCTTAGCCCTAGCCTGTATGTAGGGCCAGTCGAAGTGGTTGTTGTTGTAGCCCACTATGATGTCAGGGTCGTATCTTTGAATGAAGTCCACGAATTCTCTTAAAATCTTGGAGTCGTCATAGCCCTCGGCTGTCAAGATCTTAGTACCTTCATCGGACGCCAAGGAAATTATCACTATAGGGTCCCGCTGGGGAATGGGGGACCCGGCCTTGTTGTAGCACTCTATGTCGAAGGCCAGTATCCTCAGCTTGGGTATCTCGTCTTTGGGATGGGGCTTAGGTCTCGTGAGTGCTCTATAGACCGCATTGACCTTGAGATCCTCGGTCCTTGCCTCTTCCTCGACCTCCACTTCGTGCCAATCGCAGGGATTTATTCCGTTGTCTATCATGTACCTCATGTAGAACCTAACGTCGGCCTCGAGCACCTCTTCTACCCAATCTAGCTTAGCAATCCTCTCTCTATAGGTGGGCACGGACTCAGGCAAGAGACAGGTGACCTTAATCGCTTTGACCGGTCTGCCGAAGTACTTCTTGCTAACCTCCTCTACAGATATTATGGGCTCTGAGGGATCCTCTACGAACTTAATGTCCTTCATGGCCTTCGACACGTCGACCTTGCTCTTGGGCAAGACGTAAAAGTAGGGCCTGAAGTCGTAGTCCTTCACTAAAACCCGTCTTCCATCCTCCGACACGCCCCACATCTTAATGACCGGGATCCCGCCCTCTACGTCGTAGTTTACGTCAAGGAGCCAGAACAGCAATTTCTGAGGCATCGAGCTAACTCCCATTAGATTAACCGCCCAGCCTCTGGATAAGCTTACCGTAGTGGCTCTTTCAGAGCTCCTTAATCATGAGATAGGCGTCCTCTCCCCAAGGATAATAGCCCTTGAGCAATGCGGCCGCCTTGAAACCTAAATGCTTGTAGAAGACCACAGCCTCCTCGTTAGAGACCGCGACTTCCAAGAGTGCCCTCTTCAACCCCCTCTCCTTGAAGGCATTAAACAAAGCCTCCATAAGCTTAAAGCCTATGCCCCTCCTCCTCCACTCAGGCTTCACGGCTATGGATATCACATGCCCGCTACCATCGCGTCGCTTAGCGCCCACGGCGTAACCCACGACCTCCCCGTTTACCAGAGCTACATAGAACATGTCGCCGTGCGAATACAAAAGGGAGAAGAGGAGGGCCGGGGGATAGGGCCTCTTAAAGCTCGAAGCCTCCACCTCAACTATCTTGTTGAAGTCCGAGGGGAGCGCCTTCCTTATGACGACCGGCCCCTTCTCAAAGCTCATAGTGGCTCAGCCACGTAGATGTTGTCCTTGCAGGCCAGTATCTTGGCGGACACCGTAGATCCTACCTCGACGTGGGGGGCTTTCACCAGAGTTATTATGCGCTCTCGACGAACGTCCACGGCCAGCTTCTCTCCTCGAAGCCAGCCAACGCCAACTACTCTAACACGCGCCTTCTCGCCCTTCTTAAAGCTCAACGGCACTTTAGCGTCTTTGACTATCCTAAAATCGTCGGGCCTCAACACGAGCTTTACTTTGAAGCTCTTTTCGAGCTCGCGAAGCTCATTGTAGAAGGTGTACCAAGTCATGGGCCTTACACCCTTGGGCTTTCTCCCGTATTTGTGGACTACGTACTTTTGTATGCCTAGGGGAGGCCAGCGCTTGCCGGCCCCGATTTTCAAGGCGTACTCGATTATCTTCGGTATCTCTTGGTCGTTGAAGCCGGGGACCCATACTGGCGCTATCAATAAGTCAATTTTGCTGTTTGAGATGGCCTCGGCCATCTTCAGTACGTGCCTTAGGTCGTAGTGCTGAGTGCCGGTTAACCTCTTGGCCAGCTGGGGATCTAGAGCATCGATGGAAAGGTTAATCCTAGAGAGGCCTGCGGCCTCTAAATCACTTATTACCTTGTAAGAGAGGAGATGCCCGTGAGTCTGCAGGGATATCACGGCCACCTTCGAGATTTCTGACAGCCTATGAACCAAGTCGACTATTTTGGGGTATGTCAAGGGATCCCCGACCGTGTCAATATGGGCTTCTAGGTTCTTTGACCTCTTGATCCCGGCTACGACCTTAAACCACTCGATGATGTGGTCGAGGTCGACGACGTACTCCACTTGCCTGTTCCTCGAAGAGGGGCCTGCGTCCGTGGAGCAGAAGATGCAGGAAAGAGGGCAGGACGAGGAGGGCCTGACTTGTATCAGGTTCGTGCCTCGGTCTATGATGCCAAACGCTATACAGCCAATAAGGGGCCAGTCGGTGGGGACTTCGATGAGTTTTCTCTGCTGCAACGCCTTGCGCCTGATAACCGAGAAGCATAGCTAAGTTATTATAGCTTACCGACCGTGAAGTGGTTGTGAGCGGGAGGAAGAAGCCGGTCAAAACAGGCGACAGAATCGAAGTGATATACGATGAGTCCCGCTGGAGGTTGCTATCCGAGCTCCGCGGTAAGACCTTGGAAATAATGGAAAAGCTAGAGTCCTTAGGGCTGAGCCCGATAGTCCACGGCAGCATAGCGAGAGGAGACGTGAGCCCAACGAGCGACATCGACATAGTCATACCCTACGTAGTGCCCTCGTATCGCATTGAAATAATCGCCGACGAGCTAGGGGCGAAGCCTCTCAAGCGGCTGATAACTCAGGCCACACCAGCTCACGCGATAAAGGCCCACTTGTACCTCGACGAGAGGACGCTGATAACGTTTCCCTTAACCAACCTCACACGGCATGAAAGGGAGTTCTACAGGTTCGGAGGCGAGGTGATACTAGCCGAGCTAAAAGAGGGCAAGAGGGTCTGTGGGATAGACAAGAGGTTAAAGCTCATAGAGCCCACTTCTCGAGGGCACTACGAAGAGCCCATAGTAGGCAGGGAGGTCTACGCGGCTGCTAAGGTCGGCGTCAGCTTGGACGTCGTTCAGGAGAGAGTTAAGGTGTTAACCCGAAGAGACGAAGTCGGCAGGACCGGCGTTTACTTGAAGTACGAGGTCGGACCCGACGAGAGCATCGAGGAGGCCCTCACGACCCTAGCTTCCAAGGACCCTGCCCTCAGGAGAGTCTTAGCCTCTCGAGGCTTTCTGTGAAGAGCTGAGCTCCCTCAGCTTGGAGACTATGAGCTCCACTTTTCTGACGACGTCTAGGGCATCCCTCCCGAACACCCTTATCATGGGCTCCTTCCCTAAGTCGCCCAAGTCATATATGGCGTCGGGCTCTTCGGTCAAGCCCTTTATCGCCTCTTGAACCCCCCACCTCAAGCTCATCCCCTCTTTCAGCTTCACCTCTAAGGGCTCTTTGGCCCTATCGAAAGACGATATCCTGAGGCCCAGCTCCTTCAAAGCCTTCAGCACGTCCTCAGAGTACTTTATGTTCATGCAAGCCCTTATCGAGGGCCACCTCTTGTTGACCTCTAGGAGCATATTTCCCAAGTGCCTCGACCCCCCGAACTTTATCTGACCTTGGGCCCTCAAGAAGCCCCTGACGGGCCTCAGCCTCCCCTCTATGCCACAGACGTCTTCGAGGGACTCCGGATTCTTGAGGCACATGACGATGTTCACGCCGACCTCCGGAGTCAGCTCTCCAAGCCCCTTCATCGACTCTACGAGCTCCAAAGCTTTATTCATGTTGTCGATGACCCTGACGACGTCTAGGGACTTGTAGTATAACTCCAATGGGTTTGCTATCCTTGCCCTCCCCTTCAGCTTATAGGACCCCCTCATGGCGTGGGCGACGAAGCGTGAGGCTTGCACGAAGGCTTCAAGGACCTCCACGCCGTGGGCCAGGAGGGCGGTGAAGGAGGCTGCGAAGACGCAACCCAGCCCGTGGAAGGGCTCTTCGAATAATCGCTCCTTCTCCACCACTAAGAACTCTCCCTGGTAGAAGAGGACGTCAACGGCCTTTTGAGATGGCGTGTGGCCTCCCTTTACCACGACGCACTTGGCCCCCATATCGGCTATCTTCCTTGCCGCTTCCTTCGCCGAATCCACATCGCGGACGTCGATTCCGCTCAACACGCTGGCCTCCAGGATGTTGGGGGTCACGACGGTCGATCTGGGGATCAACAACTCGACGAGCAATTTAAGGCCCTCGACCGTTATCAGGTCCTTCCCGTCCCAGCTCTTGAGTATCGGGTCTAAGACAACTGGCGACCCCTTTGGGAGCTCCCTAGCCAGGAGCTCGATGACGTCGCTGCTGTAGACCAAGCCTATCTTAATGGCTTGGGGGGTGCAATCTTCGAGTATCTCCTTGAGCTGAAGGCGCACTAGTTCGTGAGCGAAGGGCACCACGCCCTTGACTCCATTGGAATTCTCGATCACGAGGCAAGTCGCGAGCGCCAGTGGCAAGACCTTCATCATGCTAAAGGTCTTCACGTCCGAGTAGAGGCCTGCCCCTGCTATCGGGTCGAGGCCTCCTATCGCCAGCGCGTACTTGGGCTCAAGAGGGGCAAGCTTCCTAATATCCTGCAAAAATGACACCTGTAGTGAAACTTTAAAGCTAATGCTTAAGTGTTTAGCGTGAGAGACGCCGGATGATGACGTTCAAAAGGGCGGATTCGCAAGATGAAGAGCCCGCGCAGGGCTGACGGAGCTAAGGGTCGTGGACATGCAAAGATGCGTGCTCGTCGACTTGGGGCGGACCTTGATACATGGCCCAAGCATCAGGGAGGTCTTTGACAAAGCGCTTCGGAGCGACGAGGTAAGGTCCAAGCTAAACAGCCATTCTATCGCCAAGCTTAGTGACTCATTTCACAAGATCTACGAGGGGCTCAAAGTAATCAAAAGAGGGTTATTGATAGAGGTCGGCTTAGACACGACCCTCAGGCTGGCTTTGAAGGAGAGCTTGATGGCGGATGGCCAATTGACAAAGAACCTGAAAGAGGTTTTGCTCAAGATCTACGTGGAAGAGCGCAAGGCCTACGACGACGCGCATCCCTTCTTGAAGGAGCTGAAGAACGCTGGCTTTGTCGTAGTGGTCGTCTCAAACATTCCCGAACACGACATGGCCGTGAAGTCCCTTGAGAGGCTAGGGCTAAGCGACTACGTGGACGAAGTGGTGACCTCAGCCCAGTTAGGCCTTCGCAAACCACACCCCCTCATCTACTTAAGGGCCCTCGAGAGGGCGCGAGCCTCTCATGCAGTCTTCGTCGGGGACAGCGTCGAGAATGACGTCTTAGGCCCCTTGGGCGTAGGCATACCTGCGATACACGTTGCTAGGAGCGGCGTCGTGCTCAAGAGAAGCGTAGGCTCTCTTTCCGATGCCCTCCATATCATTTTTAAGAGGGACCCTCAGTAACTCTTTAGGCTCTGGGGGATGGCTATGTCCTCTAAAATCGTGCCTGCAGGCCGTTTCGAGAGAGTGGGCGCCCACAGCCACATAAAGGGCCTCGGAGTGCGGAATGGCAAGGCCCTCCCGGTGGCCGACGGCATGGTCGGGCAGGTTGAGGCTAGGGAGGCTGCGGCCGTGGTCGTTGACATGGTCAAGAGGGGCAAGATGGCTGGGCGGGGTGTTCTGCTTGTGGGGCCGCCGGGCTCGGGGAAAACGGCTCTCGCCTCGGCCATAGCCAAGGAGCTAGGAGAAGACGTCCCCTTCATCGCCATATCCGCGTCAGAGGTCTACTCAACTGAGCTGAAGAAGTCCGAGTTCATAATGCAAGCGCTCAGGAAGGCCATAGGCGTTCGCATCAGAGAGACCAGGAGGGTCTACGAGGGGATGGTGACTGAGCTCGACATTAAGATGGGCAAGCACCCGTACAATCCTTACCAGCAAGTGCCCGTGGGCGCTAGGATAAAGCTGAGGACCAAGGTGGAGGAGAAGACCTTCAACGTCGACGAGACCGTCGCCATGGAGCTCATAGGGAAGGGGGTCCAAGTCGGGGACGTCGTATGGATCGACGCCGAGACGGGACGAGTTACGAGGTTAGGCAGGTGCGAGGAAGCGCCCTCGGAGTACAAGTACGACATCGAGGTCTCGCAGAAGGTGCCTCTGCCAAGCGGGCTCATATCCAACGAGAAGGAGTTCATCCACACCGTCACTCTTCACCAGCTCGACGTCAGCTATGCCCGAAGCACCAGCTCCAGCATCTTCAGCCTCTTGTTTGGGGGGAGGGAGGAGAAGGAGATACCGCCTGAGGACAGGCAGAGGGTCGACAAGATGGTCAAGGAGTGGGTCGACGAGGGGAGGGCTGAGATCATCCCCGGGGTCCTGTTCATCGACGACGTTCACATGCTCGACTTAGAGGGCTTCGCATACCTCGGCAGGGCCATGGAGAGCGAGCTAGCGCCAATAATAGTGCTAGCGACAAATAGGGGCATGGCCAAAATAAAGGGCACTGACATAGAGGCACCTCATGGAGTGCCGCTGGACCTCCTCGACAGGTTGCTGATAATAAAGATGAAGCCCTACGCTGAGGACGAGATACGGGAGATACTGAAGGTCAGGGCGAAGGAAGAAAACGTGAAGTTGAGCGACGAGGCCTTAGAGGCCCTGACGAAGATAGGCACGGAGACTTCCCTGAGGTACGCGGTTCAGCTCCTCGCGCCGTCGCTCGAGATAGCTAAGTATCAGGGGAGAGACGTGGTGACGAGCGAGGACGTCAAGCGAGCGCATGAGGTATTCATCGACGTCAAGAGGTCTGTGAGCTACTTGAAGAAGTATGAGGAGATGTTCCTCAAATAGCTACAATTTTCTTGAAGTCGAGGGCGTCATTGGCCATGTTGGTGTTGTTGAAGAGGACGTAGACGTCCCTCCCTCTTTCGTAGGGCTTGACCCACCTCTCGTACAGTTGCCTGAGCTCCTCGTCGCTATAGTCGTAGACGTAAGCTCTCTTCCCCAGCCCGTGGAGTCTATAGTACACTACTTGGCCGAGGATCGTCGCAAGGGCTTGTTTAAACGGGTCGACTATGTGGATCATATTTAGCTCTTCGCATAGCTTCCTTATGACGTCGAGGTCCCAGCTTTCGTGTCTGAACTCAATCCCTATGACGAGGCCTTGCGGCTTCTTAACGGTGCTCATAAACGTCTTAATATTGGACACGTTCTCAGCAGACTTCACGAAAGAAGGCGGCATCTGCAACACCAACACAGAGCACCTCAGCGCGTTGGCTATCTCCAAGGTCTTCTCCCAAGCCTCGTAATTCTCGTTCGTGGGTTTTAAGTGACCGTACCTCTCTTGGCTTTCGCTCGGCACCTTGAGGCCGCTTTTCCTCCAAGTAGGGCTAGAAGGCGGGTGCGTTATCGCCTGCCAAGCCTTCATAGTGTAAGTGAAGCTCGAGGGGGCTTCTTCGCGCCACCTCTTAGCCGTCTCCACTGATGGAAGCTTGTAAAACGTGGACTGCAGCTCTATGAGGTCGAAGAGCTCGAAGTACTTCTTCATGCCACCTCTAACAGCCCATCCGCAACAGCCTACCCTAACAACCAAAACGTCTTCACCGCTCTAAATTTGTAAAGAAGGGGGAAGAGAAAAGATTTGGGGATTACAGAAGGGAGGAAGGAGATGAAGTCGGCATTTCAAAAAATCGCGTGCCTTGGAGCGATATTCGCGCTCATGGTCGCAAGCTCCTTGTTCCATAGCACGAGCCTCGGCTCCGATTCGGCCCCTGCCATAGCCTGCTATAGATATTCATGCAACTTCACGTTTGTAGTGCAAGGCGACATTAGCGACCTGAGAGACGTCAATCAGGTGATGGTCTTTCCCAACGCCACTAGGCAGTATGTCTTCATTGAAGAGGCGAAGGGCATAGTCGACAACGTGGAGTACAGAGGGTCCTTGATCTTGGACGAGCAAGGCAATGCTATTCTGTCCTTCGACTTCCCTCCGGACATCGTAAGGAGTCAAAGCGTGGTCACTCTATACGTTAAGGCCACGATAATTCAGAGAGCTAGTGACAGCTCCGTCTCAATAGACGAGCTTAAAAGAGCGCTACTAAGCGAAGTGCCTTTAAGCCTGGTGGAGCGCTACGCCGACAACAGCACCGCGTGGCCCATTTCATCGACAATTCAAGGCCTTGCGCTTAGCCTCGGAAGGGAGCGTGGAGAAACATGTTACGACTTGCTAAGCACGTTCTCTAAGTGGATAGAAGAGCGCGTGGCCTATCCCTTAAAGCAGGGCGTGAGAGAGCTAATAGGCCCCCAATACCCCGACGAGACCTACGAGAGTGGGGTCGGCGATTGCGATGACAGAAGTATCCTCTTTACGACCATGTGCAGAGCCGTTGGCATACCGTCGTTCATACAAGTCGGTGGAATCCCCAAACCATCTTATCAATACGAGGAAGACTTGTGCAGCGGCAATTACGTCTACAAATCCAAAGGGATTGCTTGGCACGCGTGGAGCATGGTGTACGTCCCCAGAGTCGGGTGGATACCAGTCGATACGACGTATTTTAGCGGAGCCGTTGTTGAAGAAGCCTCTGGAGGTCTCTGCTACATAAAAGCCCCAAAGGCCTCGATCCAAAAATAACTTCGTCGGCCTACTTTATAGCCAGCCCCATAATTTACGCGAATTACACGTCTCTAAAGTACGTCGAGGAAGCGAGGGCATGGGAGAGGGCTGTGAAGGAGGGGAGGGTTAAAGTCGTTTGCGTTGAGGAGCTAGAGGTCTTGTACACCAAAGTGCCGATACCGATAGAATTGCCGTTGATTTTAAGCCTCGCCTTCGTCGTTGCGCTTCTCTTGATATACTTCAGGCTTAAGAGAAGAGAGGGCCTCTTGAAGAAGGCATAGGGGGTTATCGAACGTGTGCAACTCATAACTTAGCCACTTCGGCATGTATTTCTTTATGAGGGACTCGCTGTACCTCTTGTCCATTAGTATCACGACGGCTCTATCCAGAGGGCTACGTATGAGTCTGCCCACGGCTTGGACGACCTTCCTCATAGCTGGCTCTATAAAGACCACCCTGTGGGGCTTTTCGAATCCCAAAGTTCGCAATTTCTCGACCTTCTTCAGGTTGTACGCGGTAGGCTCGGGCATTGGCAGCCCAACTATTACTGCAACTGGCATTAGTCGGCTTGATATGTCAATGCCCTCTGCCAGCCTCCCACCAATTACCGAGACGAGCGTTGCGTCCGCACCTGCCTCGACGTAATTCTTGAAGCGCTCAAAGACGCTTATGCTCGGTGAGCCCCTCTCCTCGACGAAGGTCAGCCCTCGCAAGAGCTCTTTTAGGCTAGCGGCCTCGAGGGCCCTTAGGATACCATATGATGGCACGAAGACGCCCAGACCCCCTTCCGTACTGTCCCTGATGGCCTTCAATTTGTAGGCTATGGCCTTGTAGAGGTGTTCTGACCTGTCTTTGAGCGAGGTCGAGATCATTCGATCGACTACGAAAACTACGTGGCCATACTTCGGCCTGACGTACTTAATTACCTTAGAGTTCTCGGCCTTTAGATTTAAGACTTTGATGATAGTTCTTATTGGCGAGAGAGTACCGGACATGAGCACCACGCCGTGAAATTTGCTGGCGACTTGTTTGAAGTCGTAAGTCAATGGCCTTGCTTCAATGCAAAGCTCGCCTTCAGCATCTAAGTGAAGCCAAATTACGTGGTCGTAATCGACGTTTAACGCCTTTTCGAGAAAAGCGTAGGTCGAGTAAGTCGGGCACCTTATTGTAAGGCCCTTTAAAGCCCTCGTTTTAATCACTTCCAAAGCAACCTCTCGTAATCTCTCTAAGTAATCGAAGGGGTCCTTGAAGCGCCTCGATATTATTTTCAAAATCTCCTCCCGCGAAATGTCGACCCCTCGCGATAGGTCATTGTTTGCGAATCCTTTGAACGCATTAATTAGGTCCTCGAGAGGGCTCGCCAACTCAGCCCTCCTAATCGACAGCTCGTCGATGGAATCGTACAGCGTGCTGACCCCGAGGACTTTTGACTCGTACTCTATTACTGAGTCCATGATGTTGTGCGCTTCATCGATTATAGCTGTGGTGTCGTGCAATCGCAGGAACTTGAAGTAAGCCCTGTAGACACGGCAATTGAAGATGTAAGGGTACGTAAGGGCTATAACATTGCTATTCCTCATCAACCTCCTCATCACAGCGACGGGGCAGCACTTGTCCTTAATAGCGGCTTGAACGACTTCGACGGACGTTGCGAGGTCGTGCTCGTAGCTTAAGCGATCAGCACAGTGATCTACCCTCTCTTGATCTAGATAGGGGCATAGCGATTCGTCTCTCAGCGCACGGCAAGCCAAGTAGGAGAGCTCTTCGTTGACTCCGCGAAGGAGAGGACATGAAGAGGACTTACCTCTTAGAGAGAGCCCTCTTAAGAGGCCTCCGCAGTTCTCCAGACGCCTCGCTTCTTCTATAACTTTGTCACTTTCGTCATTTGTCCTCGTGAGCCATAGGGCCCTCCTTATCAAATTCCTTCGTAGAGAGAGGGCTATCCCCATCAACGAGGCTATCGTCTTGCCGAGCCCACAAGGCGCTTCGATTACTGTGCAAATCCCTTGGGCTACGGTCATGCACACGGTCTCCGCTATCCTCAATTGCCCTGGCCTCAAAGAAGGATAGGGCGAGAGGGCCCTCAGTTCGCTTTCGAGCACTTTCAACGCGACTCACCGCTTTTGGGGCTCCCTCTGTAGCGCCTCTTCGATCTCGGAGACCCTCTCCCTCACGAAGCTCAATGAATACTCGAGGCTCTCGATCTTGCCATGGAGGGCCTTGATGGCTGAAGGAGCTACTACCTCGGCATCACTCAAGAAAGAAAGCTTGTCGATGAAGTTCCTTACTATTTGCTTAAGCTCTTCTACTTCTCTTGTCAACCTGCTAACGTTGTTCGTTACGTCTTTGCGCCATTCATTAATCTCTTTGAGGTCCTCGACTATGTAGGGCAACAAAGCCACTTCGCTTTTGGGTTCTGGACTGCTTTGGCCTTCTCTTTCTCGCGTCTCAGCTCGCGCTCTCTCGCTCATGACCCTCACGCTCAAGCCTTTTGCCTTAAACACCCTGACCGTGGACTTCTGCCCTCTATGTATGACCACGCAACTCCCATTCGGTAACTTCGCTATCTTAAGCCTCTCCTCTTCGGTTAAGCTCATGTTCTTCGCTTCCTCCGCCGTAAGGTTAAGCCTATGGAGTATTATGTACTCGGCGTTTCGATACGTCGTCGAGACGAGTGATGGTATTTGAGCTACGGCCAAGACCCTCACTCCGCGCTTTCTGACCTCGTCTATTATGATCTCACAGCTGGTAGGAGGTTGATCTAAGCGACGAGGCAACAGCACGTTCTGTGCTTCCTCTATGACGAGCAATTGCTTTGTAGGGTTGTTGTATATGAGCCTGAGGATTACATTGGCCACGAGCCTCTTGGCGTCGAACGTCAGCCCGGAGAGGTCTATGGTATCGACGTCGTCTACGGTCAGCGAGCCCGAGAAGAGGTTCGCGTAAGACAGAGGCTCGAGCCTTCTGAGCAACGCGTTCTTTATTTCCCTTCTCGTATCGCTCTCAGTGGGGTACTTACGGAGCTTCTC
>Ga0209183_1000121_pt1 | contig 36243 bp, 43 predicted proteins | sample LHCtaG_2_FD_184120 | JGI IMG/M metagenome (GOLD analysis project Ga0209183, IMG submission 184120) | Hot spring microbial communities from Little Hot Creek, USA to study Microbial Dark Matter (Phase II) - LHC4sed_replicate (SPAdes)... | ecosystem: Environmental > Aquatic > Thermal springs > Hot... | reverse complement strand
AGTCAACGGGCTCGCCACGTGCAACTACTTCCTCGTAGTATGCTCTTAAATTCTCCTTCTTAACAACGTCAACTCCTGTATCAAATATCTTATTTGCCGGATATCTTGGTATATAGAATTTCAGCGCTGACTCCCATCCCCACTGATTCATTAAAGCTAAAAGTTTGACACCATAATATCCCATGAAATACTGCCTCTGAGCCACTGTTGCATAGATAATTCCCGCTTTTATCGGTTCTATGTTTTCCTTTGTCGCATCAAACTCGACAATCGCTATTTTACCAACTTTACCAGCCTCCTCAACCGCTCGAGCCCATGCAGGACCATTGTAGGCATAAACGCCAAAAGCTCCGACTAGATCTGGATTTGCGGCCAAGGTAGCTGCTGCCAATTCTAAAGCCTTAGCAGCATCCTCATAATCGCATACTGGCTCAAGAACCTTATACCCAGCAGGCTCTACTACGTCCCTGAATCCTTGCATTCTTTCAAGGGAATTTCTAGCTGTTAGTGACCCTGTCCCCACAGCTATTTTGCCGCCTGGACGTGCAAGGCCCATTTTCTGCAAAGCTTCAAGCATCGCTTTTCCAGCAGCAACCCCGGCCATATAATTATCTGTCCCAAGATAGGCTAATCTATCACTTGCGGGCGCATCAGTATCTATAGTTATTACCGGAATCCCTGCATCAAGCGCCTTCCTTATTACCGGAACAATCGCATCAGGATCGGATGGCGCTACGGCTATCCCAGCATATCCCTCCGCTATATAACTATCCATGGTTTTCAGCTGAGCTGGTACATCCTCCTTATAGGGAACCCAGAATGCGACTGTAATATCCATGCCAGCCATCTTTAATTCCTCACCAGCTTTAGCAGATCCTTTATCAACAACAGACCAATATGGGTGAACAGATTTTCCTATCACACCGATCTTTAGAGGCTTGGTAGGAGCCGCAGCCGTAACAGTCCTTATAACAGTTGTAGGACTGGCAACAGTACTAGTAACAGTCTTTGTCTCAGTTGCTGTCACAGTCACAGTTGCAGCACCAACTGTACGTGTTTCTGTCCGAGTTTCCGTTACAGTTTTGGTGACAGGAGGTGCAGCAAATGACCCAGCATAATATCCTCCAACACCGGCAACGACACCCGCAACCACGGCAGAAATCGCAACTTTAGCCGCGGTTGATAACGCTCTCCTACGCGAGATCTTTCTATTAAAACTTAACTTTTCGGTTTTTCCACTCATACCTTTTTCGTAGAATTGATGGTGCTATATGATATATAAACTTTAGCCTAAATTCTTAATTAAGGACCTAGCATAACACCGTTTTTGTTAACGAAGACTTACACTCAAGTATCTTTTATGCGCTTTTTCCATTCTTCTCCCTGATTAGCATCACAAATACAAAGGCTACCGAGCTTATTATGCTGAGCATGTAGAAGCTATAATCCTATACTGCTAATCGAGTCATTAAGGCTTTAAAGTTTCCATCTTTAAACTTTGTAAGAATAGAGATAAAAAGGAGTGATGTTTTAATATTCGGCGCTGGAGGCAGGGTAATGAGTATTAACCATTAGGATCACCCTCTAAGCTGGAGGTGGATGGCTTGCCTCGGAGATACCTCAGGACGAGGAGCAGGAAGAGGAAGTATGTGAGGACTCCGGGCGGCAGAACCGTGATCCACTATGTTGATGAGAAGAGGAGTTATCATCACTGTGCTAGATGCGGCGACATAATTCACGGGATACCTAGGGAGAAGGACTTCAAGCTCACTCATAGCGAGAGGACTGTTGAGAGGTATTATGGTGGCACTCTCTGCCAGAACTGCTTAGAGGAGCTGATTAGAGCGCAGGTTGCCAAGGAGTGGGAAGCGGTTACACAAGTTTGAAGAATTCCTTAACAGCGGTGAGCGCTATTCTGAATACCGAATCCTCGTCTAGGTGACTTGTGTCGAGGACTAGGTGGAATGGCTCAAAGTCCTTTCCCAACTCTATCCCATAGATTCTCCGATATAGCTCGGAGCTCTCTCTATCCCGCTTCTCCAGCATCCTCAGAGCCTCCTCGAATGAAATGCCGCTGCGCCTTGACACCCTCCTAGCCCTAACCTCGAGGCTCGCCTTAAGCCATATATTAAATCCAGCCTTATAGAGCCATGGTAGAACCCAGCTATCAATGACGACGTTGCCTCTCTCGGCGAGCTCCACGAGCTGTTGATCAACTTCCTTATCGAAGTCCGGGTTCCTTAGCCTCTCCTCGAGGAATCTTAGCCCATCAGCGGTCTCCCACCACTCCACGCCACCCGGCCTATATCCACGTTTTATCGCCAGCAGCTTCAGTCCATCTCCACCCGAGACATAGGTGAGACCCAGCGCCTCAGCAAGCCTTCTTCCAAGAGTGCTCTTCCCAGATCCGGCGAATCCGCTGATGCAGATCACGATTCCAGGCATCGTGAATCACCGTTCAGCCAGCATCAAATAAACCAAACCGCTAGGGGACATAGAGGAGGGGCTCCCTGCGGAACTCCTCGATCTTCATGAGCTGTTCAAGTCTCCTTAGAACCCTCTCACGGACCTCGATAGGCTTCATCCTCTCCCTCACAATCCTCCCACCCCTTACCAGGGGCTTGAGAAGAGGCTCAACATTATCACCACATATGGGGCATTTCTCGAGCTTCGCGTTGAATGGTGTTATCGTGTCATGCAGCCTCCCACATCTATAAACCTGCTTCCTGCCGGGAAGCTTACCCTTCTTCGAGAACGGCCTCCCATCCACCTCAACAATATCCATGGCTAGGTCGATTGATGGTGGGAAGGCTATTGAGGTTCCGACGCCGAAGCCGTCCACTATGTCGGCAAGCTCTCGAACCTGCTCCTCATCCAGCCCCCCGCTCACGAATATCTTGACATGCTTGTAGCCTGCCAGGTCGAGAGCCCATCTTGCCTCCTCCACGATCCTTCTCATGCTACCCCTCCTAGATCCCGGGGTATCAAATCTAACGCCATAAAGCCTCTCGCCTAGAGCCTCAGCCGCCATAAGGGCCTCGAAGCGCTCATCAGAGAGGGTGTCGCATAATGCTATCCTCGGGACATCCGGCGGCATAAACCTGTCAAAGGCCTTCCATGCATCGGGCTGGCTTCCGAATATGAGGATGAGGGCGTGGGGCATCGTGCCGACCGGCTTGACGCCAGCGAGCTCCGCGCCCAGTATATTCGAGACTGCATCGCATCCGCCTATCAGCGCATAGACATCGGCCATCGGCGCTATCGCGGGGTGAATAGACCTTATCCCGAAGAAGATGAGCATCTTCCCATTCGCGGCGATCTTAAGCCTCGCGGCCTTCGACGCTATGCTCGTGGCATGCCTGAGTATCCCGAGAAGACTAGACTCGTATATGCCATACTCGATGTATCTTCCATCTATAGCCATCACCGGCTCATAGGCTCTGAAGAGCTCACCCTCCTCAACCGCGTAGACATCGACATCCTTCCCCTCGAAGAGCGTTGCGACCTCGTTAATGCCCGCGGCTATCGCCCAATCATACCCCCTTGGAAAACCATATGCATGGATCTCGGCGTATGCTCTGACATTCGCCTTGCCAGACTTTTCCAAGACCTCCCTAGTTCTGGCGAAATAAATATCGGTAACCCTGCCCGCCAAGATCTCCTCCTCGGAGGCTATATAGAGCTTCCTATCCATGTGCTACACCTCAAACTTGAGCCTATCTACTGTTGTAAGCTCCGCCTTAAGTATCGCGCTCATGAACCTGAGAGATGCAATATGATCGAATTCATGGATCGTGAATATCGCGTCAATCGGCACCACCAGCTTGTATCCTCTCATGGCGCCGCCGATGGCGGTGCAGAGGACGCATATATTCCCCAGCAGCCCCGTCAATATCAGAGTCTTAATGTTCCTTGATCTGAGAATATGGTCGAGTGGAGTTAAGTAGAAGGCATCATAGCTTGGCTTCCTAATCCTTATCTCGCCATCAGCTGGCTTGAGCTCATCAACGATCTCCGCGCCCCACGTACCCTCAACAGCATGTTCACCCCATATCTTGAACTCCGGATCATCTTTAACATGCCAGTCTTGGGTGTAGATCACGGTGGCGCCAGCTTTTCTCGCAGATGATAAGAGGCGCTTGATCGGCTGGATAACTCCCTCAGCACCCCTCGTATAAAGCTTCCCAGAGGGGCTCACGAAATCATTCTGAACATCTATTATCAGCAGAGCGGATTCCACCGGCTTGACCACAACATCTCTAACCTCGAGCCTCTCAGGAAGCCTCAGGATTTCGGGAAAGCTCATCATGATAAGCCCTCCAGCATAGTTTACAGCCATGAAAATAACTTTTGCGGAATACCTTGAAGGCGGGAGGGCTTAAATTGAGGATGAAGAGGCTTCCTTGCAATGAGTAGTGGTGAGGAGATAGTACTGCCGCTCTGCACTTCATGTAAGAAGCCTATCGAGCCTCATGAGCATGCGGTCAAGTTTCCGTGCCCGAACTGCGGCAAGGTTATTATCTGGCGATGCAGGCTATGTAGGGAGCTTGCGAAGCCCTATATCTGTCCCTCATGTGGATTTACAGGGCCATGAGGTGATTGTATATGGCTAAGGTGGCGATTATAGCGGAGATAATGCCCGAGGACCCCGAGATGGATCTAGACCAGCTCATTGAGAGGGTAAGAAGCAGCCTCCCCCAAGACTTCGAGCTAAAGCAGGTTGAGACAAAGCCCGTCGCCTTCGGCCTAAAACTGGTAAGAGCCATGTTCGTGCTCCCCGAGAGGGAGGGCTCGTCAGAGATCCTCGAGAGGGTCTTAAGCCAGGTGGAGGGGGTTCAGGAGGTAAATATAGTCGCATCAACTAGGATATAGCCTGCCTTAGAATGCGCTATTCTGACTTAAATAGTGGCTGAGCATCTATTGATGGCGCAGAATAAATGAGTCCACGCGAGCTGCGTCTGAGAGTTGTCGAGGCCCGCCAAAGAGACGTGGGATATGGGATAGCGAGGATTGACCGGGAGGTTGGGGCCGCGGCGGGGTTCCAGACAGGAGATGTCGTGGAGATTATTGGGAGGAAGGTTACTGCCGCAACCCTCTGGCTCGGCTATATGGAGGATGAGAAGGATGCGATTAGGATTGATGGCTACATCAGGAATAATGCCGGAGTATCCTTAAATGAGTGGGTCACGATTCGTGAGGCCAAGGTTAGTGAGGCCCAGCTCGTCGTTCTCGCACCGGTAAATTCCTCGATAAAGCCTGATGAGAATTTCACGAGGCTTGTTAAGAGCAGGCTGATCGAGTACCCGATAGTGCAGAAGAACGTGATCCCGGTAATGTTCTTCGGAAACCTCTTCACGTTCGCGGTCCTGCAGACCAAGCCTCAGGGCGTCGTCAAGATAACGCCCAGAACCAGGCTCATAATACACTCGAAGGCGATGCAGGAGAAGGTCCTGAAGACTACGGTCACCTACGAGGATATAGGGGGATTGCATGAGCAGATACAGAGGATAAGGGAGATGATAGAGCTGCCGCTCCGCTATCCAGAGCTATTCCAGAAACTGGGAATAGAGCCGCCGAAGGGAGTCCTCCTCTATGGCCCGCCCGGATGCGGTAAGACACTTCTAGCGAAGGCCGTGGCCACGGAGGCCGAGGCGAACTTCATACTCGTGAATGGCCCGGAGATAATGAACAAGTATTATGGCGAGAGCGAGGCGAGGCTGAGAGAGATCTTTAGGAAGGCAGAGGAGAATGCCCCATCAATAATATTCATTGATGAGATCGACGCCATCGCGCCGAAGAGGAGCGAGGTTACGGGTGAGGTTGAGAAGAGGGTTGTAGCCCAGCTTCTAGCGCTGATGGATGGCCTCGAGAGCAGGGGCCAGGTGATAGTCATAGGGGCGACGAATAGGCCTAATGCCCTCGACCCGGCCCTTAGAAGGCCTGGGAGATTCGATCGCGAGATCGAGATAGGGATTCCGGATAGGAATGCGAGGAGAGAGATACTCCAGATACATACCCGGGGTATGCCGCTGTCGGAGGATGTTGATCTTGATAGGCTTGCTGAGATCACTAAGGGCTATACGGGCGCTGATCTCGCCGCCCTCTGCAGGGAGGCAGCGATGAAGGCCATCAGGAGAATTCTACCGAGCATAGACTTCTCGGAGGAGAGGATACCGCCGGAGATACTGGATAAGCTTGTGGTTACCATGAAGGACTTCCTAGATGCTTTCAAGGAGATAACGCCGACGGCGCTCAGAGAGATAGAGATCGAGATACCGAATGTCCGCTGGGAGGACATTGGCGGGCTTGAGGATGTCAAGCGCCAGCTCGTGGAGTCGATAGAGTGGCCGCTAAAGTATCCGGAGAAGTTCGAGAGGATGGGGATAAAGCCTCCAAAGGGGATACTGCTTTACGGGCCGCCCGGATGCGGAAAGACTATGCTCGCGAAGGCTGTGGCCACGGAGGCCGAGGCGAACTTCATCTCGGTCAAAGGCCCCGAGATCTTCAACAAGTGGGTTGGAGAATCGGAGAAGGCCGTCAGGGAGATATTTAGGAAGGCTAGACAGGCAGCACCATGTATAATCTTCTTCGACGAGATAGAGTCCGTCGTTACGAGGAAGGATCTAGTGGAGGATTCATCTGGCGTCTCTAGCAGGGTGACAAGCCAGATCCTCGCGGAGATGGATGGGATCGAGGAGCTGACGGATGTGATAGTCATAGGGGCCACTAATAGGCCCGACCTGCTCGACCCCGCGATACTAAGGCCCGGTAGATTCGATAAGCTGATCTACGTGCCTCCACCGGATGAGAAGTCGAGATACCAGATCCTGAAGATATATACGAGGAAGATGCCGCTAGCCCCGGATGTCTCGCTCAAGGAGCTGGCCATGAGGACGGAGATGTATAGCGGGGCCGATTTGGCGGCCCTATGCAGGGAGGCGGCGATGAACGCGCTTAGGAGGAATCTCGACGCCGAGTATGTGACGAGGCAGGACTTCGAGCAGGCCCTAGAGATAGTTAAGCCCAGCATAACGCCGCAGCTCCTGAAGGAGTATGAACGGATGAGCGAGATGATAAGATACAGGAAGGAGCAGCTGACGATGATAGGATGAGGAGGACATGTCGGGGAGAGAGTATAGCAGGAAGGTGGTTAGGCCTGGGAGCGAGATCTACTCGAGGATAATAGAGGTCTTGGAGAAGCTTGGTGGTAAAGCGATGGAGTCGAGCCTTCTCGAGGAGCTTAAGAAGAGGGGCTTCGATGTCAGCCTACCAGAGTTGAGAAACATGCTGATGAAGCTCGAGATAAGGGATAAGGTTAGGGTTCTCAGCTTAGATGAGGAGAGAAGGGTCGTCGAGCTCCTAGTAAGGCTTAGAAGCCCGGAGAAGGCCTAGAACCACTGATCAAGGCTTGTAATGCCCCTAGTCTTCTTGAGTGCCTCCTCGAGCTCCTTCAAGGCCTTCTCAACCCTCTCCTCGGAGAAGTCATGCTCGTCGCAGAGCATCCTCTTAACACCTTCACGATCAATTTCCCTCCACTCGATCCTATAATTCGTCGTGACATCCGGGTTTAGGAATATGCGCCTAATCTCCTCCGGATCAACATTAAGGGTTTTCCCAATGGCCTTTAGAGCCTTCTCAGCCGATCCATATGTCTTGATGAGCTTTAGCGCGGTCTTAGGCCCAACGCCCTTAACACCCTCACAGTAATCAGTCCCGACAAGTATCGCGATATCTATCAGCTGCTCCCTAGTTATTCCAAGCCCCTCAAGCAGCTTATCTAGATATATCAGCTCCGGCTCAACCTCCACATACTCCTTTCTACCAGGGAGCTTTCTTCTACCCACAATCGAGAGGTTTCTCACGAGCCTCGGCGATCCGAAGAGGAGTGAGTCGAAATCCTGTGAGCCGGATGCATAGGCATCTCCCCTCATTGCTATGTATGCTGCCTGGGCCTCCCCTTCACTCGGAGCCTGCACCACGGGTATGCCCATGAGGCTTAGGAGCTTCTTAGAGCTCTCGACTATAAACTCGTTGAGGGTCGCGGCCTGCTTAGCATATTTCTGGGCCTCCTCGAGCCTCCCCTCGGCGAGAGCCTGCTCATAGAGCTTCTGGGCCTCCAGCCTCTTCTCACTCCTCTCCTCAACCGTCGCCCTCTTCAGCTCAGGGGGCCTCCCATCATAGACGAAGATCGGCCTTATCCCGATCTTGAGGAGATTTATCGTCCTGAAGAATAATCCGCTGAGGTGGCTCGTGATCCTCCCATGTCTATCCATGAGAGGCCTCCCATCTTGGCCCCGGATAATAGTGATGAACTGGTAGAGCGCGTTATACGCGTCGAGGGCTATCGCCTTGCCGCCGAGGGACTCTAGGGTAACTGTCTCAACCGCGGTCTCTGGGATTATCTCCCTAATCTTGACCCCCATCCCAGCCCTCCGGGAGAAGAATGTTCGCGAGGCCGTATAAAGGTTAGGAGATCTTCCTCAGATCTAGGGCGAAGATGCTCCTCCTCGGAGCAACCTCCATGACCTCTCTACTAAACTCTATCTCCACCACGTGTTTTAGCTCCGCCGCCCTATCAGCCGCAATGCAAGACGCCTCCTCAAGTGACCGGGAGACCATGTAAAGGTGTATAATTCCGCGGCGCCTACAGGCTCTAAGACCCACATCGAAAAACTCTAGGGAACGGTATGGCAGATCCATTATCACGCGATCATACTCCTCCCAAGAATTCTCAAGCACCTCCCGGGCATCGCCAAGCACGGGCGTCACCCGATCCTCAACCTTATTCAGCTTTAGGTTCTCAAGGAGATACCTATATGCATACGGGTTGATCTCCACCGCGACGATCCTCGCAGAGGGCTGGAGCTTTGCTATGAGTATCGAGAATGGGCCTACGCCCGCGAACATGTCAAGCACCCTCTCGCCGGCCGCGACCTGCCGGGCGACACGAAGCCTCTCTCCCGAGAGCCTAGGATTGAAGAAAACCCTCCTCAAGTCAAGCTTATAGATGCATCCATGCTCCCTGTAGATCGTCTCCGTGCTGCCTGAGCCCGCGACAACCTTAACATCCCTTATCCTATAGTCGCCGGTGGTCTCGCCCTTCACCAAGACCATCCTAGCCCTAGGATGTAGGCGTAATAGAGCCTCGCCGATCTCGCGAGCATAACTCCTCAGCTCCTCATCAAGATCAACGAGTATCAGGTCTCCTATGATGTCATAGGATGATGGAAGCTTGTCGAGAATGCTGCTCGGAAGCTTTCCAGCGAGATACTCCCTAAGGGATCTCGGCCTTCTCACCCTCACCTCGAATAATGCTTGAGTAAGCTCCCCGCCAAGCTCCTCCACAAGTCCGTGCACCCCTTCAAGTCTCTTCAGAGGAAAGAAGACGAATCCATTCCCCTCAAAGGGCTTTAATGACTCATCTAGAGCTCCCATCGCGATAAGCCTTCTCCTCAGCTCCTCAGCCCTGCATCTAGGCACCTTAACGGCCTCTCGGAGGATCTTCTCGGGCCCATTCAAGACCTATTCTTCTCCCTTCCCAAGCGCCTCCCTCAACAGCTTCTCAACCTTCTCCACGACCTCGACCGCATCTCTCCCGAAGACTAGTATCATCGGCTCCTTGCCCCAATCGCCCTCATGATAAATGATGTCCGGGACTCTCCCCCCAGCCCTCTTGATCGCCTCCCCAACGCCCCATGGTATCGTGCCGCCCTCAATCCTCTTAACATCCTCAGGCTCCAGCCTCCTATCATAGTGGCTGATTATCCAGCCAAGCTTCCTCGCCGCATCTATGAACCTCGGATCGTATCTGATGTTAATCGCCGCCCTCTTCTCCGGATCATTCTCAAGCGCCTTTAGCAGGGCTCTTGCAACATGCCGTGAGGCCGAAAACCATGGATGATCCGAGGCTCTCGGCCCATCCGGGTGCCTCACAATCCTCCCCGGGACCCCAGCCACCTCTTCAAGGCCCCTCGCACCCGGGATAGCCATGCAGAGGTTCATCTGGCACTCCGGGATAGCCTCCATGAAGAGCCTGCTTCCCTCAATCCTCCTAACAGCCTCCCTCATAGCCTCCAAGACCCTAAACTTCTCAGCATCCCTTAGAAGCCTTCCAACAGGGTTTACGGGGCCGCTCCCAGCACCAACCTGAAAACCATATCTAATAGCATCGGTTACAAACCTCTTCGCATTCTCCACGGCCTCGAATATACCCCTCCTCTTGGCGAGCTCGGCGGCTATAGCGGATGCAAACGTGCATCCAGTTCCATGAGTCGTCCTCGCCTCAATCCTCTCAGCCTCATAGATCCTGAACTCGCCCTCGAAGTATAGGACGTCAGCAGCCTTCTCTCCCTCAACATGTCCCCCCTTAACAACCACGCCTCTCGCCCCGCGCTCCGAGATGATCTTCGCCGCCCTCTTTTGCGACTCTAGATCCCTGATCCTAATCCCAGATAATGCCTCAGCCTCGAGCGCGTTGGGCGTGACGATGTATGCGAGTGGTATGAGCTCCTCGACCAGAGTCTTGACAGCATCCTCTCTCAGGAGCCGCGCACCGCTCTTCGCGATCATCACGGGATCAACGACGATCGGCGCGCCGATACCCTTCAGCTCTGACGCGACAGCCCCTATGATCTCGGATGTATGAAGCATCCCTGTCTTGATCGCGTCGACACCGATATCCCTGACCACGACCCTTATCTGCTCCCTTATCAACTCCACGGGCAGGTCATAGACCATGGTTACCTCAACCGTGTTCTGCGCGGTTATCGAGGTTATCGCGCTCATCCCATGGACGCCGAGAGCGGCGAATGTCTTGAGATCAGCCTGTATGCCGGCACCACCACCCGAATCAGAGCCAGCAATGGTCAAGGCTCTCGGTATCATCGAGGATAAGCTTGATGATTCAAGGCTTTAAGCTTTAGAGATTAACGATGAAGTCCATACGCTCCTTAATCCTCGAGAGCCCATGCTTCTCCCTCGCCGTCACCCCGGAGCCCTTATCATCCTCTAGGGCCATGCCCTCATAGGCTGTCGCGGCAAATGTCTCGCATAGATCGAGCAGGCGCAATATATCATCCGGGTCACCCGCATGAAGATAGATTGTCAGATCGTTAACCAGGAGTATTCTCGTGGGGCTTCGAGCATAATCATCGAGTAACCTCCTCGCCTCCATTAAATTCATCTCCGCATAGTGGAGAACTTCATGCGCATCCCTGCCGAGAAGTCTCGGCGGATAAACCCTACTGGGTCTCATATATCCTAGACCCCGAACCCCGGGATAATATGATTCCACAGATCTCCCGACGCCACCGTACTCGGGCGCGAGATCTATTACCGTTACGTCGCCTCCCAGCCCCCTATCAATGAGAAATCTGAGAAAGCTCGTCAATAGCCTCGTCTTGCCAACGCCCACCTCGCCGCATATGAGAACCCTTCTACCAAGGAGCTTATCGAAGTTCATGTTCTCCTCCCATCCTAAGAGCCCCGGCCCGAATAATGGTTATAACCATGTTTTCGCGGGAATGCCTGGGGAGGCAGTCTTGAGTGTCTCGGCAGCAAAGAGGCTCTCGCTCTTCATCGTGCTCGTGTCTCTCGGCGTCATTATAGCACCCCTGGTCTGGTTCCCATTCTTTACTACGAAGGCTTATCCCGGCCAGCACCTGATAAATGCTCTCGCCGGGGTTATGCTTGGGCCATGGTGGGCGGCGGCCGCGGCCATCCTGATAGGAGTCATAAGAAACATCCTCGGGATCGGGACCATCTACGCATTCCCCGGAGGGATCCCGGGAGGGATCGTTGTGGGCCTCGTCTATCTTCTAACGCGCAGGTCCAAGAGGCCGGCGATAAGGTATCTCGCAACCCTTACAGAGCCCATCGGAACAGTGCTGATAGGCGGGACATTATCGCTCGCCGTGATAGCCCCAATCATCGGAGATCCACGGCTCCTCGGCGCGGTAGAGCACTATGGGCTCTTGCACTTCCTCCCAATCTTCTGGTCGGGCTGGGCGCTAAGCTCGATCCCGGGCTCCACCGCGGGCTATCTCATATTGCTGGCCTTGAGTAGGACCGGTGTCATGAGCCGAATACTCGAGCTTCAAGCGGCCGCTCAGGCCAGACAAAGAGATCGCTTGTGAAGAAGTTTGTCAGTGTTCCTACCCCTATCGCGAGTATGTATGATATCGTGACTGGTATGCCAAGTATGTATGCGAAGAGGTAGTGGGAGGCCATAGTCGCGAGGAATCCCAGCAGCCTCGATGCGTGGAAGTATATTATTCTCAGGTGGAGTTTTAGGGCTCTTCTGCCCCTGAATGTCCAGAGATCATTCCAGATGAAGTTACTGATTATCGCGGTCTCTACGCCTATGGCGAGCGAGATGATGTCGCTCAGCCCTGCGATATAACAAGCATACGAGACACCATAGTTGACAACCACGCCGCTGGCGCCTACTATGCCGAACTTGAGGAAGGTTGTCGAGAAGATCTTCCTCCTAGCCCATTCTATGATCCTCTTAACCGCGCTCATCCCGCTAGAGCCTCTCCTTCAGGTATAGCTCCTTTAGCTTGGCCATGTTTGTCGCGAAGTTCCCGCGAGAGTCAACAGGGGTCTCGAGTATCAGTGGAAGGGGCCTGATCACGGGATGATGGAATAGCTCGAAGAAGCCCCTCTCCCCTATCTTCCCCATCCCGAGATGCTCATGCCGATCTATCCCGCTCCCCAAATCCCCCTTAGAATCATTTACATGGACTACCTGAAGCCTATCAAGGCCTATTATCTCGTCGAATCTCTTCAGCGTCTCATCTATCGCCTCCCTAGTCCTGAGATCATATCCAGCTGCAAATGCATGGCACGTATCGAGGCATACCCCAACCCTATCACCATCCCTGATCAGGTCGAGTATGCTTCTAATGTTCTCGAATGTTGAGCCAACGCTATTCCTCTGCCCGGCCATATTCTCGAGGAGGAGCATAACATCGTTCTCAACCTCTGAGAGGGCCGTGTTCACGGCCTCAGCAGCTTGCCTTATCCCAACATCAACCCCCTTACCCATATGACTTCCAACATGGACAACAAGATACTGTAGGCCGAGCTCACCAGATCTCCTGAGCTCTTGGATGAGGGATTTCGTGGATCTCCTATGAGCCGTCTTATCCGGGGATGAGATATTTGGCAGATATGGCATATGTGCTACCGCGATCTTGAATCCCCCCTCCTCAAACTTTCTCCTAAACTCCTCAACCTCCTTCTTCGTGAAGGGCTTAGCCTCCCAGCCCCTCGGATTCCTCGTGAAGATCTGGAAGGTTGTGCACCCGAGTTCGACAGCCCTATCAACAGCCTTATCAATCGAGCCCGATATTGAGACATGTGCTCCCAGAAGCATCCACTAGAACATCTCTAATCCAGCCTTAAATCTTTATGACCACATCATCAATCAACCTCCGAGGCCTTCTTGAACTCGATGCCCTCACCACGCTTCAATCTCAGGAGAAACTTTCTCGCCTTCTCCAAATCCTTGCTCGAGAAGAGTATCGAGTCCGGCTCGGGAGGCCATGAGAGCCCACAGCCGAAGCATCTCACAGACCTCGACGCCGTGGTCAGCTGGAGGAAGCCGCATCTAGGGCATCTAACAACCTTATAGACCCTCAACCCGACAAGAGATCATGTAAGCCGGATATATCAACCATCATGTAGGCGGATCCAGTGATCCCGCCTAAAGCCGGATTACGTTTAAAATAAACCCCAAGCATATAGTACTTGGAAGCCCGGTAGTCTAGCGGCCAATCCAGCTGGTCAGACCACGCGGGGCCATGGATCCCGGGCTTTGGATCATGGCCGCTGGGAGAGTGGGTCATGGGAAGAGACCCGGGGACCTGGGTTCGAATCCCAGCCGGGCTACCATCCCTCCTACTTTTCTCCGAGAAATAGAGAATACTTTTATTCAGAAGAGCCTAAGACTTGGATGATGGGATAGAATGCGTGTTGAGGATGAGGTTAAGCGCTTGATGGAGTTTGATGATGACTTGAGCAGGTTGAAGCTTGATGTCATTAGGGTTCTCGCGATCTTTAATGGGGTCTCATGGATGAGCGAGATAATTCCCGATCTGATCAAGCTTCGCGGTGGGGTCTTGGATTATCCGCTCAGAGAGGCTCTCTTGGATAAGGCGATACAAGAACTCAAGTCTGATGAGATAATTCTTGTTGAGCCGAGGATTAGGGGGATGCCGTATTCGAGGGAGGTTTATGAGGACAGGCTGGTGAGGCTGAGAGATCTCCAGGCCGCTAGAAGAGCGCTTTCCAGAGACCCTGTCTATGGGAGCTATGTGTACAGGCAGATGGAGCTGATAAGGCGCGCCCTAGAGGATCACGTGTAAGCTGTCTTCCCGGGAGGTCTCGGGTAAAACTTAAGAATAGGCTTAAACGTGATTCGGCCGAACGGTCATGGAGTACATTTATGCCGCCTTGCTCCTTCATAGGGCTGGTCAGCAGATTACGGAGGAGAATGTGAAGAAGGTTCTCTCTGCTGCTGGGATAAACCCTGATGAGGCTAGAGTTAAGGCTCTCGTTGCAGCCCTCTCCGAGATCAATATAGATGAGGTGTTGAAGAGTGCGACCGCGATGCCGTTTGCGCCAGTGGCTACTACTGCGGCCCCAGCCACGCCTCAAGAGAAGCCGGAGGTCAAGGAGGAGAAGAAGAAAGAGGAGGAGAAGAAGGCCGAGGAGGAGGCTCTAGCAGGGCTGAGCGCCCTCTTCGGATAAGGCTTCACGGCGCTGAGCAAACCATTTATTACCGCCTCTTATCTGGAGAAAGGCTTAGGGATACTGGCTATAGCGATCTAGGTGGGAGGCTTGAGGTTCGGGCCAGAGGAATATTCCCTAAACTTCCTGAGGGAGCGTGGTTATACTAGGAGGCGTTGCATCAGCTGTGGCGAGTATTTCTGGACGCTGAACCCGGATAGGGAGGTTTGCGGCGAGTCTCCTTGCGAACCATACCGCTTCGTCGGCAAGAGCCTGACTAGGCGTAGGATGAGCCTCCGCGAGGTTCGAGACTCATTCCTCAGATTCTTCGAGAGGAGGGGGCATACAATAATCGCGCCATATCCCGTTGTTGCCCGATGGAGATCCGACATATTCCTGACAGATGCGAGCATAGTTGACTTCCAGCCATATGTCACGTCAGGGATCGCCCCTCCGCCGGCGAACCCCCTCGTCATAAGCCAGCCATGCATAAGGCTCGTCGACATAGATAAGGTTGGGCTAACCTTTGGAAGACATCTCACGATATTCGAGATGGGGGGCGCTCACGCCTTCAACTATCCCGACAAGGAGGTTTACTGGAAGGAGGAGACCGTCCAATATTATCACGAGTTTGCTCAGGAGGTCTTTGGGATACCAGAGGAGGAGATTATCTATAAGGAGGGAGTCTGGGCTGGCGGTGGTAATGCTGGACCATGCTTTGAGGCCATCTCATATGGTCTTGAGGTGGCGACACTAGTCTTCATGCAGTACAAGACTGTTGATGACGAGTTGATCAAGCTCCCGATAAGGACTGTTGATACCGGATATGGTATGGAGCGCTTCACATGGCTTACCCAAGGGACGCCCAGCTGCTTTGACGCGATCTATGGTGAGTTGTATCCGAGGCTTAGGGAGATCATCGAGCTCCCGGAGGTTGATAGGGAACTCCTGATCAAGTATTCTCCATACACAGCTCTAGTCGTGCCGAAGGCTGGGATGACGATCGCGGAGGCTAGGAGGAGGATCGCGGAGGCATCTGGGATCCCGCTGGAGACGATAATGCATGTGATCGCGCCGCTCGAGAGGATCTACGCATCCCTAGACTTCACTAAGTCGATAACATTCATAATAAGCGAGGGGGTTGTCCCATCGAATGTAAGGGTTGGGTATCTCGCGAGGCTTCTCATCAGGAAGGCTTACAGGCTTCTCAAGGAGCTCGGGTATGAGGATAGGCTCATAGACCTGATAAACCTCCAGATAGACTACTGGGGCGAGGACTTCCCCCATCTAAGGGAGATGAGGGATGAGACGATAGACATAGTCGAGCATGAGATCAGGAAGTTCGAGGACACGATAGCGAAGGGCATGGAATATATTGAGAGGGAGCTCTCGGATATGAGGAGGAGGGGTGCATCCGAGGTGCCGCTCGAATTCATCATCAGGGCTTATGATGAGAGGGGAGTAACGCCCGACATCGTGAGACCGGTCGCAGAGAAGCTTGGAATGAAGATCAACGTTCCCGAGAACTTTTATGAGCTCGTTGCATCGAGGCACTTGAGGGAGGAGCCTGCAAAAGCGGCTGATGAGGAGATAAGGCTCCTCGAGGAGGAGTTTAAGGATCTACCGGCAACCGAGAAGCTTTACTACAGGGATCCAATCATGCTCGAGTTTGATGCTAGGGTGCTGCGTGTCCGCGAGAACCATGTCGCGCTGGATAGGACGTGTTTCTATCCTGAGGGCGGCGGCGCGGTATCCGATCAAGGCATACTAAGGCATTCAAGGGGAGAGTGCAGGGTTGTTGATGTTCAGATTCTGGAGGGCGGGGTGATCGTCCATGAAATTGAAGGCCCTCCGCCAGCCGAGGGTGAGATCGTTAAGGGTGTGGTTGATCGGGAGCGCAGGTTCTCTATTATGAGGCATCATACGGCTACTCACATAATCTTAGGCGCTGCTAGGAGGGTTTTGGGGAAGCATGCATGGCAGGCTGGAGCTAGGAAGGAGCCGGGCTTCGCGAGGCTTGACATAAGCCATCACAGGAGGCTTAGCCTCGAGGAGGTTACACGCATAGAGGAGGAGGCGAATAGGATCGTCGCCGCCAGGATGCCGGTCAGGATCATGGAGATGGATAGGAATGAGGCTGAGAGGAGATATGGATTCCAGCTTTATCAGGGTGGGGAGGTTCCATCAGCCACGATAAGGGTTGTGGAGATACCAGGATGGGATGCGGAGGCCTGTGGAGGCCTTCACGCTGAGAACACGGAGGATGTCGGGCTGATAAAGATTATCAGGACTGAGCGGATACAGGATGGTGTTGAGAGGCTCGTATTCGCGGCTGGACCAGCAGCCCTACAATACATCCAGCAGAGCTGGCTCATGACCCTGAAGTTTGCGGAGAAGCTTGGAGCGCCCGTGGAGGCTGTTGAGAAGGCGCTGGACGAGACATTATCCGAGCTCAGGAAGCTTAGATCATCTGTGAGAAGGCTCCTCTCCGCGGCAGCCGAACTAAGATACCGCGAGCTGAGGGAGAAGCCCATAACCCTGTGTGGGGTAAAGATCTATGTGACGCGGGAGCTCGAGGATGATAGGGACTACGTTCTCAAGATCTCGGATAGGCTCTTGGCAGTTGATGAGCCCGCGTGCCTCATCGCGGCATATGGTGGTGAGAAGCCATATCTGCTGGTTACGGCTAATGAGGCGGCCATAAAGTCCGGGATTCATGCTGGAATACTAGCCTCGATCATAGCTGGGGAGCTTGGCGGGAGAGGTGGGGGCAGGGATCGGCTTGGACAGGGAGGCCTAGGAGAAGATGTCTCATGGGAGAGGTTGGGGGAGGTCTCGGTAAGAGCCCTGCACCAACTCTTGAAGTAACCCTGCATTTACTATTTTTCACTCGAGTTTCGCGGCCGCCTTGAGCGCCTGAGCCCTCCTCTCCGCGAGCAGTATTATGTCTTGTATTGTCTCCTTGGATGGTATCTCGGCTTCTACTGCTAGGGCTCTTGCCTCGAGAGCGCCCTTGATTAGGAGCGGTATCACGGTCTCTCTTGTTATGTATCCTATCTCCATTGCTAGGCTTAGCGCCTCGATGTGGGCTAATCTAACCTCCTCGCTGGTCTTCTCGAGATCGAGCTCGAGCTGCTCTCTAGTGAGTAGGATGCCATCCTCGAAGGCCTTCTCGATGCTTATTCCCTTGAGAACCGCCTTTATGTCCAGCCTTGCTAGCAGTGAGGCGAGCTCCGGCGAGATCACATCACCCTTCCGGGCGACAACAGTATCCTTCGCTATCCAGATCTGGCCGCCCTCAATCTTCGTCGGAATCTTAAGCTTGCCGAACTCGCTTAGGATCGGGCCTGGCGGGAGCCCTGTATTCATCTCGGGCACGACAACATCGAGGTCCGCCCTCTCACCAGCTCTAGCATGCATCGGTATCCTATTCTTGTCTAGGACGATCTTGAGCCTGAAAGCGCTGGTATTGGAGAAGATGAATCCCAGAGGCTCCTTAAAGTCGTCAACTAGGGCTCGGAGATCGGGCTTGCCAGCCTTTTCACAAGCCTTGATGAAGAGGTTCTTCTTGGCTATTTTTATCGTGGCCATTCCCCGGAGCTTCCTCCTCACCTCATGGAGCAAGTTGGCTCTCAGGCCCACGAGCCTGAAGACCGCGATAACCCTGCTTGATGATATTAGCTGGGATAGCTCCTCAACTATCCTAACCTTTCGCTCAGGGATTCTGCGAGTGCGCTTAATGACTGCTTCCGCTGACAAGGCCCCCCTCACCGGCTTTAAGCCTAGATTTAACCCCTATGCTAGGACTCTAACCCGACCTTGACGGGCTCACCCATCGTCCTCTTGACATAAATCGATTGGATGTTCCTGAATCTTCTCTCCAGCCTCTCAGCAATCTTGGAGATCACCGCGGCCGCGTTCTCAGCGAGCATCCTCGAGTCCATGTCCTCTGTCCCGATCAAGCACATTGCCTGCGGATTCTTCCTAACATTGATTACCACGCTCCTCTTCAAGCTCCTGACGAGCTCCGCGAGATCCACTCCCTGTGGGATCGGCTGAGGCCTCTTTCCACGCCCCCCAAGAGCCGCTCCAAGAGCCTTCGCTGCAAGCCCCATCATCGCCGGCTCAACCAAGAAGAAGTCGTATTGAGCGGCTATCTTCTTGGCCAGCCTCTTATTCCCGACCAGCGCCTCAAGCTCCTCCCTCTCGATAATCCTATCAACCTCTGGTATCTTCTTGGCTTCTGTTGCTAGGGCTGGACCAGCGATGACGCAGACCTTAGCCGGCTTAGCACCCCTACCATGAGGAAGCTCAACAACCTCATAGATCCTGTTCTCAGGCTTCTTCAAATCTATGTCCTGCAGGTTCACTATCAGCTCTACCGACTGCTTGAATTTCCTAGGCTTACCAGACTGCCTCGCCCGCTCTATAGCCTCCACCAGCGCCTCTTCAAGCGTTCTGAGCATTTCTAGGCTAAGGGCCGAGCTGGAGGATTTAAGGATATAGCTGGCCGATTACGAGTCCGGCTCAAGACTCCTCATACTTCCTGATGAGATCATCATGTAGGCCGGCGTCAACCTCCCTGATAACCTCCTTCGCGCTCTTTCCATCAACTGTTATACCCATGCTAAGGCATGTGCCTAGAACCTGCTTGACCGCCGCCTTCAAGGTCTTAGCGCGCATATCCGGCATCTTGATCCTCGCTATCTTGACAATCTGCTCCATGCTAAGATTCGCAACAAATTCCCGATTCGGCTGCGATGAACCCTTCTCGATGCCGGCCTCTTTAACCAGCAGCGCCGCGGTCGTGGGAGTCCCAACCTTAACCTCAAACGTCTTAGTATCCGTGTTCACAACAACCTCAACTGGAACCCTCATTCCCCTGAAATCCGACGTCTTCCTATTAATCTCCTCAACAACCTGGAAGACATTCACACCGAGCGGGCCTAGAGCAGGCCCTATCGGCGGCCCAGCCGTGGCCTCACCGCCCGGAACAAGAAACTTCAAGGTGCGCACACCTTCACTTCTTGTTGGGGATTTCATGCCTCTCTTAAGGGAAGAATCAAACTCTGGGATTTAATAAGAATAATGATGAACAAGAGAAAAATGGAAGAAAATGGGGTGGGAAAATAGGGAGGCGGGCTGGCCGGCGAGTCCTCGTAGTCATAAAAGCCGGCAGGGAGAAGTTTCTCGACCATCCACGGGTATTAATACCCGCCGTGGGAATGTTTCCCAACCTTACCAACCTTTATGGCTTTTACTACCCGCCGGCCAGCGGCTTCATCGTCACAAGATAGGCTATCCGCATAGATTTTAGAGTTAATAGCCCCAATCTGAATACTGTTTGTTCTTTAGGCAGGTGACCAATAATCTTAGCAACTTTATCCTGAAGCCTCTACGCCCCTTTTAACACACATGTAAAAGCCCGTTGCAAAAGGTGGAGTGATAACTCAACTACTAGAATTGTTAGTTCAGTGCTATTGTTGACTCCAAGGATTTAACAGGTCTTTCTGTGAATCTCCCCATATATTGGAAGATTGATCACCTGTTTGACGATTTCTCTAAATATTTTCTCTCATCAGCATTCACAAGTCTTAATGATTCCTTCCAGAATTTTCAATCCCTTCTTCCACCGCACAATTCTTCCATACTCCTTTATTAACGGCTTAATTTGTATTTTGAACTTGGGCTTTTCGAAAGTTAAGAATTTAAACTCCTCTGCTGAAATCCGAAAAGTATGTTTGCATCAATAATGTCAGTCTTTTTGAGACCATTTTTCTTTTCTGAGCCTTTTCAACGTGGTCATATTCTTTTTCTTTTAGAAAATATATCTTGATTCTTTCCTCAACAGCTTCATAATTTCGTCATAGATTTCCGGGAATAACGTGTCAATGAATATCTTGTCATAAATCCTTGAACTTTGTCAGTTCATGTGCCTCGAACGTCCTCTCGCCGTCATAGCATACATGCGGCTTTCTCCGCCTCAGACCCCCTTCTCCCTTATCACCCTAACCTGATCCGCTGGCACGGAGATCGGGAGCACGAACGCGGCGTCGGTCGGCTCTATAGTCACCTCATTTTTAGGTTTATCTATCCTAATGATCTTGCCGCTTATCCCTTGGAGAGGCCCGGAGATTATCTCCACGATATCCCCGACTGAGAGCATCTCTATTGTCGGCTTCTCGACTAAGTGGATCATGATCTCCTCCTTCTTGACTGGGAGGATTGATCCCATCTTCACGTGCTTGATCCCCTGAACGAGCATCGAGACCTTATCCCTGCTCTCGGCCTCCACGAAGATATAGCCCTTGATCTCGGGGAGTATGAGGATCGAGTATATTCCCTGCTGTTCGGGAGAGGTAATTCTGCTCTCCAATATCCTGGCGACGTTCCTCTCCTGCCCGGCTGTAACCTTTACTATGAAGAATCTTGACATCTTGCGTGGAGTCTCAGCCCGGCCCTCCATATATCTCACGCACCCTGAATCGCTAGGGCGAGGAATTTTATCACGAATGTTATGAAGCCTATCGCCGAGACGCCTATCGCGACGATCTTTATCGCCTGCTTAAACTCCTCCCTAGTCGGCTTTCTAGCAAGCTTGATCGTGGCGGACGCTGATCTGAAAAACTCCCTAAGCCCCATCCCGCCGAAACCCCGGGTAATCCACCATATATGTTTAGCCTCGCCCTCAATGCTTTTAATCTGGAGGTCGTAAGACTCCATGGAATGAACTCTCACAGGGGATCCCTGGATCTAGCCCTAGTCCTGGAAAGCATGGCCTCACCCATAAGGCTTAGGATCCTAAAATCTCTGGCTGTCCGGAGGCTGAGCTACACGGAGCTCGTGAAGGCGGTCGGCCTTGACAGGGATAGGGATGCGGGCAAGTTCTCCTATCATCTCAAGAAACTCATCACGTGTGGGCTCGTGGAGGTGGATTCATCCACAGGGAAGTATACGCTATCGAACAGGGGTGCTAAGATCCTGAACGCCTTAGAATCTATCGAGGAGGAGCTGAGGGATAAGAGCCGGATGATGGTTAGGAGAAGTAATCAGATCGTCGAACCATTTGATAAGAACAAGATAGCGGAGGCCTTGGTGAGGGAGGGGAAGCTCCCGCCAAAGCTCGCGAGCGAGATCGCCTCAATGGCTGAGAGGAAGCTCCTCGACCTCAGGATAGAGTATCTCTCAGCCCCCCTGATCCGCGAGCTGGTCAACGCGATACTGCTGGACATGGGTCTCGAGAAATATAGACACCGGCTCACGAGGATAGGAATGCCCCTCCATGACGCTGAAACCCTCTTCAAGAGATCTATTGAGAGCGGGGATTGGATGCTCCTCACGCAGGAAACATCCGGGGCGATAATGAGGGAATATCTGCTTTTGGGATTCCTCCCGAGAAATATCTCGGACATGCATCTAAGCGGGAAGATTGACATTTACCCTGTGTCTGGGTGGCTTACATGCCTCTTCTCCAAAGTCGTTAAGCTCGATTCCGGCGAGCTGACGAGATCAGCGATGGAGCTATGCGCATCATTCTTCCACGTGAGGCATGAGATAAGGCTGCTGGGCCTAGAGCCCAGTATAAGATCCCTCATCAGCTCACTCCCGAATAACATGCCTAAGAGGCGGATAATATCCATCGAGGGCACCAGCGATATCATTAAGCTTCTCCAAGAGATCCCGAGGGATGCGAGGCCCAGCATCGGGGTAATGCTCGATTGCGGGAGGCATGATATCCGGGATATAGCTCTGGCGAGCAGGATGCTACGGAAGCTTGGGATACCCCACACGTACTCATTATCTGCTGAGGCTTATTTCACGGGCCTCCGCCTAGATGAGAATTGTCGGGCAATACACTCCATAATCTCCTTGAATGTCTTGAAGGCCGCCATGGATAGTGATGGCGATTTAGATGGCTTGCTCGCCAATCTTAGAAACTGGTTGAAGAGCGTATTGCCAATAATCAGGAGGGGGTTGATGCTGGCTGAGAGGCTTCATGCCGGGAGCAGGCCATACTCGATGATCGCCTTAAGCGGCTTGATCGAGGCTGGAAAGTTCCTAGCTAGGGGAAGATCCACGACAATTGAGGAGGCGGTCGAGCTTGAGCTTGCTGTGTTGAAGGAGTTATCAAGGCTCATGCCGCAGACGGGCGACGTGATGCTCGCTGGCAGATGTCCCATATCGGCCTCAAGGCGATTCTTCCACCTAGATTCCCAGAGATATGATGAGGAGCTGCTGAAGAATCTCACTCATGGGACTGAGGCTTATAGCGTGAGCCCGATCCCGAGGCTAAGCGAGTATAAGAGCATGGAATCTTGGATTGAGTTGGCGCGTCAGATAGTGCAGCACCTTAATGGTGGATTCTGCTTATGGATGGATCTTAGCAGGAGCCCGAAAGCCCTGAGCGAGGCGATATACGCCGCGGAGGAGCTGAGAAAATATAACAAGCATGGAGTGATAGTGGTCTCATGACTCTCAGGCTTTCTTGGACTTTAGGAGGAGGATTGCCTTTGCGAGATCCCCATTAGCCTCTATTAGGGCGATTCTTGCCTCCTCCTCGGTCACGCCGGCCTGAGCTGCCACCAGCATTACATCCTCACTTGATGGCTCATACCTCTCCTCCTCAATCTTCCCTCCCTCAGAAACCTCCCCACCAACAATCTGGAATATGCTCTCATTCTCAACCCTCATCTCGAAGACATTCGCGTTCTCGACTATTATCGTCCTACCATTAAGCTCTATCACGATCCTGCTAGCCCTGCCAAGCTCCTTAACATCTAGGCCCAAGTTGCCCAGCATCTTTGCCTGCAAGCGCCTCAATTGTCTTGGAGAAACGCGCTTCATAGCCCATGAATAAGCCGAACTCCAAGGAATTTAAGATTACCCCTACAAGCTAGCTAACAAGAAATAAATGTGGTGGACTGGAGCATTCTTTTTACTGCGTATAGCCCGTGAGCTGGCCCTTCCTAAGACCTTCTATCTTCTCCTTCAGCGCGGGATCGGTCACAATCGTTGCGGCGCAGTCAAGGCAGTATGCCTTCTTTCCAGCTCGCAAGATGTGTTCTCCCTTGGCTATCGTCTTGCCGCACTTGCTGCATTTCCTCTTTCTCGCTGCCTGGACCAGCTCTTGGGCGCTCATGGCGCTCTCATATTCTTTTCCTTGCGATCAAAATATAAGGATTCCTTATAAGTGGCGGCGGACGGGATGCTAGTGCTTCTTCACCTTCCTTACCTTGATGACCGCACCCGTCTTCAGATCTTTCATGATCCGTGATGAGGTGATTGCTCTCCCAATTGCTATGAGTTTTCCATCGCTTGACTCCATCAAGACCTCCTCGCCGGGCCTTATACCATCGGAGCAATATTGGATGTCGGCTGCGAGAGGGCTCATGCCCCCGAGCACACGCTCCACGCCAGATTCCCGAAGGACTATTCTCGGCGCCCTATCACCGAGAGCCTCCCTTAGCCTCTCAGCCCCACTGAGGCTTAAGGCTATCATGTTGTCCGGATACCTGATCGTCGCTATTATATCCCCTTCAAGCCGGATGTAACGCGGCCTCCCAGTCCTCTTAGAAACCTCAACAACGCACTCGCTTGGAAAGAGCTTCTCACCCACTCCCCTCCCAAACTGATAGTCGGCTATATCGCGGACGATCCTAAGAAGCAGGCTACCTGATAACCTTGAAGCCCCCATTGTTGAACTTCCTCCTTATCTTCTCGGCTAACTGGATGGGCATTTCAGCCCTAATCCTTATGAACTCATTCTCATAGTTGAGGAAGTCGACCCTAGAATTCCTGAAGATCTCGTCCAAGATCTTGGCCGCCTCCTCGGTGTAGGGCAGCGTGGTCTCGACCTTGATGAAGCCCCTCAGGAGCTCGGAGACTCTTTCTTGGAGCTCCTCGAGCCCCCAGCCGTATTTCGCGGATATGATGACGTGCGACAGATCAAGGTCGAGTTCCTCGATCTTCAGCTCGAGCTCATCTCGGTCGACGAGGTCGGCCTTATTCAGCACGAGGAGTATCGGGACATCATGTGCCCCGATATTATAGAGTGTTTGGAGCGATGTCTCTATCTTCTCCCTCAGCCTGTCCGTGGGATCCGACACGTCAGCGACTAGGAGTATCAAGTCTGAGAGCGCTATCTCCCTGAGGGTCGCGTAGAAGGCCTCCACGAGAAGTGTTGGGAGATTCTTGATGAACCCGACTGTATCTGAGAGGAAGACGGGCTTCCCGGCGAGGCGGACAACCCTAGTCGTGGGCGTTAGCGTCGTGAAGAGCCTCGAGTCCACGGGAACATCCTCCCGAGCCAGGGCGTTAAAGAGCGTGGACTTCCCCGCATTAGTATAGCCGGCGAGAGATATCATCGGCAGCCCCCGCTTCCTCCTCTCCAGCCTGATCAAATCCATGTGCTTCTTGATGCTCTCAAGCTTCCTCGATATCGAGACTATCCTCCTATGTATCTCATCATAGTAGACATCCGCCTCATATGCTCCGAGGCCGTGGAATCCAGGCTGCTCACCCTTCTTCGCAAGTCTCACCTTCTCCTTCGCCCTAGAGAGCTCATACTTCAGCTCCGCGAGCTTTATCTGGAGCTTTGCCTCGAGGCTGCTCGCGTGGAGGCTGAATATCTCGAGTATCAGCTTCGTCCTCGTAAGTATCGGGACCTTGAGCTCCTTCGCGAGATTATACTCTTGGACCGGCTTCAGCTCATTCTCAAAGACCACCTTTTCTATCCCCAGCATCTTGACAGCCTTCTTCAGCTCCTCAACCTTCCCAGGGCCTATATGATACTCGGGATGAGGTGGCCTAACCTGCTTAAGCTCATAGACAACCTCGTATCCCGCGGTTCTACAAAGCTCCCTAAGCTCGCCGAGATTATCCTCCTCACTCCTATCAACTCGATGAACTATGGCTACTTTCAAAGCTCCGCCTTCAAGCATTAATCCCGCCAGCCATCCCTTAAACCTTGATCCGCCTAGGGCTCCTCCTTCTTCCTCTTCTTGAGGAGATCCCCCAAGCTCACTCCACCAGATGCTCCGGGCTTCACAAGATACTTCCTTATCTCCGAGGATGGCTCCTCCTCAGCCGGCACGAGAAGCCTTATTCTCAGGATCTTCTCAAGCTTCCTCGCGAGCTCTATCGAGGGCCTAAGCTCGCCATGCTCGATCTTCTTTATCACCGTGGCCTTCTCGCCCACTTGGCTGGCCAGCTCCTCCTGAGTCAACCCCATCCTGATCCTAGCCTCTCTAACAAGCTCACCATAATTCTCAACAAGCTCGAGATCCTCGCCCGGCAATGATCCAGCAGGCTTCTTGGCCCTCTTAATCATAGCCATCAGGCCATCAAGTCTAAGATCTAAGAACTCATAGAAAGACCTTTCTAAAGGATAAATTCTCTTGGGTATGAGAATCATGGAATATGACTTTAATGCAAGAAAAATGGGGTGGAGAAGGATTCTCTAATAAGTCTTCGGTTCTGGGCTTTCTAGCCCTCCCACCTCATTTCATTGGAGGGCTTTCGGGGGGAACGCGGACTCCCCACATCTATCTGCTAATGGACATTAAAAAGGAGGTTTTAGTTTTTTGTATCTATGCGCTCCTCATAGTATCGGCGTGTCAAATTCTTCACGGCTATCACATCCCTATCCTCCTCCAGTCCGCATCTCCGGCACCTCATCAGCCTACATTCATTCTGGCTTGAATTCAACTCATCTCCACCGCTGGACACATCCTCGAGGTATTCCTGGGATCAACGTATACCACGTTAAGCCCATGGAGCCTCGCCTGATACTCCAGTATCCTCTGGAACCTTTTTATATGACCAGCGGTGTAGCCGCCCATTAAGCCCCCTCGGAGCCCATATCCTTCCTTCATTATGATTATAGCGGCCCTAATCTCCTTAGCCGCCTTATAGTAGATCTTCCCGACCCTATTCCGCTCCCCCATATTTCTCCAGCAACCTTCCTCGCAGCTTCCTGCCGCGGATCTTCGACTGAATCCTCCTACGCTTATAAGGAAATATCGAGCCCTAATAATCCCCCCATTGGTCTCAAACCTCTAATAATACCTCCTAACTAATTATTTGGAAAAATATGATCACCCGCTTGTTATGATGAGTACTCCCGGCCATAAGTCTAGCCCGGCGATGGGTTATGTTAATAAGGGAGGCCTTGAGGGGTCTCGGGCGGAATGGGGGATCCGAAGAGACCTAGGAAGCAGTATGAGACTCCGAGTCATCCTTGGAAGGCTGATAGGCTATCTGCCGAGCTTCAGCTTGTCGGAGAATATGGTTTGAGGAATAAGAGGGAGTTATGGAGAGCGCAGACGATTCTTAGGAAGATTAGGGCTCATGCGAGGAAGCTCTTCGGCCTCACCGGCGAGGTGCGGGCTAGGGAGGAGCGCATACTCATAGGGCGACTCTATAGGATGGGGCTTGTTGACGAGAATGCGACGGCTGATGATATCCTTAAGCTAACAGTCAGAGATATCCTCGAGAGAAGGCTTCAGACAATGGTCTATAAGCTCGGGCTCGCGAGGACCATATACCAGGCGAGGCAGCTCATAGTTCATGGCCATGTCTTTGTTGGTGACAGGAAGGTCAGATCGCCGAGCTATCACGTGATGAGGGGTGAGGAGAGGCTTATCAGGGTCGCGCTGCCAATAGCCGCCTAAGCCGGCCAAGGAGAATCCAGCGAGAAGAGTTAGGACCGAGATTCAGGATCTCGCAATATAGATCAAGTGTGGTAGGGCTTGGAGAAAGTTCTCTATGGCGAGCTTTACAGCATTTGGTGATCCGGGTAGGCAGATAACAGCCTTCCCGCGAGCAACTCCCATCGTGGCCCTGCTCATGATCGCAGCCACCCCGATCTCCCTGAAGCTGAGCCACCGGAATAGCTCCCCAAACCCATCAACCTCCTTCTCAAAAAATGGCTTAACAGCCTCTATTGTCACATCCCTCCTCGAGAAGCCCGTCCCACCAATGAAGATCACCGCGTCCAGATCCTCCCTCTCTAGGAGCTTTTCTAGGAGAGCTCTTATCGCTCCCATGTCATCATCCACAAGCTCCCTGACCTCGACCACGTGGCCTCGCTCGTTTATCATCGCGGCCGCGAGATCCTGGGACTCATCCGTGTAGGGCCTGCCCTCACGCCTCGCCGCATACCTAGAGCTGCTCACAGTTACGAGAGCGAATCTAAGAGTCTTGGGCGCATGCTTCTCATGCACATGCTTTGGCGAGGACAGCCTCCTCACCCCTCCTTAATCTTCCTCAAGATCCTTATCGAGGTGATCTCCGTTAATGGATATTGGCCGGACTCATCCTTCTCATATTGCTTGACGACATCCCATATATTGAGGAGGGCTATTGCGGCGGCTGTTAGAGCCTCCATCTCGACCCCAGTCTTCTCATGTGCGACAACCCTGACCACAACCTCGACACCATCATCCATAACGTTGAGGCTTACCTCAACATGCTCAAGCTTGAGCGGGTGGCAGAGGGGGAGCAGGAATGGCGTCAGCTTCGCGGCATTTATCCCCGCAAGCCTCGCGGCCTGAAGCGGGTCGCCCTTCTCCAAGGCGCCAGACCTTATCCTCTGAATAGTCTCAGGTCTTAACTTGATAAACCCCCTCGCAACCGCCTCCCTCCTAACAACCTCCTTCCCCGAGACATCAACCTGCCTTATCTCCGCCATGTCCAGCCCAAATGACATGGCAGCCCAGGCTAATTACCCTTCCCATGATAAGGCGCCATGGAAACACTCTTAAAGAATCCGGGAGATGATCACTCGATGAAGATACTCTACGCCCCATGGAGGATCGCCTACATAAAATGGTTCTCGAAGAAGGAGAGGGGGTGCTTTCTCTGCATGGCCTCAAGGGATGAGGATGATGCGAGGAACCTCGTGATCCATAGGGGCCGATCATGCTTCGTGATCCTAAACAGGTATCCCTACAATAATGGCCACCTCATGATAGCGCCATACAGGCATGTTGGAAGAATAACCGATCTAGGTGACGATGAGCTCCTCGAGATGATCAAGTTCCTAAAACTCTCGATCGCGGCGCTGGAATCCGAATATAAGCCCGATGGGTTCAACGTGGGGTTGAATCTTGGAAGGGCCGCCGGAGCAGGCCTCGAGGAGCATATCCACCTCCACATAGTTCCACGATGGATCGGAGACACAAACTTCATGCCAGTCCTAGCGGATACGAAGGTGATCCCAGAGTCTCTCGAGGAGAGCTGGAGAAGGCTTAGAGACCGGTTCCAGACACTGAAACCCTCATCCTAACCATGTCATAGTATGGCGAGGATGGGTTGGTGATCAATGAGACCCTGCTCGGCCTATCCTCAGCAAGGTACTCGTATCCCAAAGCCTCAGCAAGCTTCATCGCGAATGGCCTGATCTCGTTAAGAGAGGGCATCGCCTCCCTCCTCATCCTCTTCTGTGACTCGCCTACATGCATGTAGCCCTTACACTCGATGAAGTCTGGCTCAGCGATCCTGATGAGTTCTGCATACTTCTCGGGATCCCGGATCGTATAACCATTAATCATGATCAGCCTAACAACCTTCACGGATTTCTGAAACTCCCTCATAACCCTCAGGCTCCTCGTAAGCCTCTCCCAGCTATCAGGGATTAATGGCCTGCAGATCATCCTATGAGTCTCAGGATCGGGGCCATAAAGGCTGATGTAGAGGTTTGTCGGCTCAGCATCCTCATCCACGAGCTCCATGAGCCTCTCTGGATTAGTGCCATTCGTAACTAGAAAGGCTGTCATACCCCTGCTCTTGACCAGCTTCACCATATCCGCGAGATACGGATATATCGTCGGCTCACCATCAAGCGAGATCGCGACATGCATCGGCTCCATCGCCTCATCGAAAAGCCTCCTATCAACAACCGGATTACCCTTGAATCCTGATAAAAGCTGCCTCTGCTCTCGAATTAGGCCGTCAAGTATGTCCTCCGGCCTATCCCACTCACCCCCAACACCCGTCATGCGGTTTATAGTATGATGCCTCCAGCAGAAGATGCACATCATATTGCAGTATTGGAGCGCCGGGGTCATCTGCAGACACCTATGACTCCTGATACCATACCACCCCTTGTAACAGTTCTTACTACCCCTGAGAACGCTCCTAGTCCAGTGGCATATCTTGACAGCCGAGTGTCTCCCTACAATCCTATAACCGGCCCTCCTAAGCCTCGTGAGCTCGGCCTTCGCAACCTCCACAGACCCCGCCGGCGTGGATCCCAGGAACCCTGCCACCGAAACATCAGAATAAAGCCCGCATCTCATAAACGTAATCCCGGGGAGCCGATGCGCCGAAGAGCAGGGCAAAAAGTATATGAGTTGTAAGGGTGTCGTTGAAGCCATGTCCACCTTAAAGAGGAAGCTCAAGAATGGGGAAGTGGTTCTTGGAACATGGATAACAATAAACCATCCAGATGTTGTTGACGCTCTATCAGAGCTTCCACTCGACTGGCTCGTCTTCGACATGGAGCATGCGCCGCTCGAGCTATCAGATATCGAGATCCTGCTTATGCCCCTAAGAGGCGTGGATATCTCGCCGATAATCAGGGTCCCATGGAATGATATGGTGATCATAAAGAGGGCGCTTGATATTGGGGCTGAGGGGATACTAGTACCATGGGTTAATAGCCGGGAGGAGGCTGAAAGGGCTGTCAGCTATGCATCATATCCGCCGAGAGGGTTGAGGGGCGTCGGGCCGAGAAGGGCGGTTAGATATGGCCAGAGAAGCTTCCTAGACTATTACGAGAACTTTGAGAGGAATGAGCGGATACTCTTGGTCCAGATTGAGACCGGGAGGGCACTGGAAAATCTCGAGGAGATACTCTCAACACCTGGGATAGATGTCGCATACATCGGGCCCATGGATCTATCAGTTAGCCTTGGAATCCCCCTAAGATTCGGAGACTCGAGATTCCAAGAAGCCCTAAAGAAGGTTAGGAACCTTTGCGAGAAATACGGCGTCACGCCCGGGATACATGCATTCAGCCCAGAGCAGGCTCAAGAATTCATCTCTCAAGACTTCAAGTTCATCGCGCTGATGTCGGATCTGGGAATCATGAGGAGGGGATTCATAAGCGCGCTTACGATGCTGGGCAGAATAAAGAAGGAGGCCGGAATCGGATACTGATGCCACAACTTTTCTTTTTTAATCCACCTTTCCCCTCTTGATGGCCTCCAGCAATCTTTTCTCAACCTTGACTAGATCACTTGATCCTAATATCTCCTTGAGTCTATTCATCATGATCATCCCGGATAGCTTCTCCTCGGCGAACTCCCTCGCGAATTCGCCGCTCCAAATCTCCTCAGCCTCACTCTCAACGATATCCCTAATCATCTCATAATATTTCCGTATTCTTGTTAGCTGGCCATATTGGCTCGTCCTAGAATGATGCTTCAACTGCTCTATCAGCCCCTCCTCGGCCATGGCTTTAGCCTGCTCAGCCAGCTCGCCCGAGGCATAGAGCTCGAGTATCGCAGCCTCCGGTGATGCTCCATAAACCCTGGTAGCAACCTCGAAATACGCCATAATAGAGGCTATCAGGAGCGGGATGTAAGTATGCTCACTTAGCAGATCGAGGAAGGCCTCCTCCTCAAATGATGATTTGAGGGCGACTCCGCCGGGGAGCCCTATGGCCCCAATACCCTTCGAGATCGCTAGAGCATAGTCCCATGCCTTACCGGACACATCCTGCGCGACGCCGATGAGGACCGGATATCCAAGCCCCTGCTTATGCCTCTCAAGAATCCCCCAAGCAAACATTCGGGGAGCAACCATTATCACGTCGGCATTCGGCGCCGGCTTGATCAAGCCATATGCTATATTGTATCCGCTTGCGAAGTCGAGTATAAAGAAGTTCTTCCTCCTAATCTCCTCATCCATCTCGCCATAATAGATGTCCGGCGCAACCTCATCTGGGACTAGTAGGAGGGCGGCATCAGCCCTTCTAACAGCCTCTCTTATCTCGTAGACCTTAAAGCCATCCCCCTCGGCCCTTCTCCAATACTCATCCCTCCTATTGCCGACTATGACCTCCAAGCCATTCTCCCTGAGAATCTTGGCCTGAACACTTCCCTGATTGCCATAACCGATGACTGCTAGCGTTAAGCCCCTGAGAATGCTTAAATCCCCATCAAAAAAGAGCTCCGCCAATTCAGCCACCTCAGATCATCTTGACCATGTTTAACGGCCTAATATCAGTGACCTCCGGGTTCAAAAGGTTTTCGGGCATTTCACCTTTAAGAACCTTGATTATGCCCGTGGCGGTGAGCTCGGCCATCTTGTTCCTAGTATCATGCGAGGCGCTTCCAATATGGGGTGTTACGACGACATTCTCGAGCTTTAACAATGGATCATCAGGATCTATCGGTTCCTTCTCGAATACATCGAGCCCGGCGCCGGCGATCCACCCTTCCTTCAAAGCCCTGAAAAGCGCCTTCTGATCGACAACAGGGCCGCGGGATGTATTCACTAGAATGGCGGTCTTCTTCATTAACCTCAACTCCCTCTCGCCAATTAGCCCCCTAGTCTCCGGAGTCAATGGAACATGTATCGATACGTAATCAGACTCCATCAAAAGCCTCTTAAGCGGCACATACTCCACGCCAAGCTCCTTCTCAAGATCCTCCCTCCGGACGATATCATAGTATAGGATCCTCATGTTGAAGCCCTTAGCCCTCCTCGCCACCGCCTGCCCAATCCTGCCGAAGCCTATTATCCCGAGAACCTTACCATAAACATCGTGCCCCAGCATCATAGTGGGCGCGAACGCGATCCTCCACTCACCCCTCCTCACATAAGAATCCGCCTCAACAATTCTCCTGGCAACCGCTAATAGAAGCGCCCAAGTATGATCCGCCACGGTCTCGGTCAGGACCCCGGGGGTATAGACAATGTATATCCCCTTCTTCGTAGCATACTCGACATCAATATGATCCACGCCGACGCTCATCGTGCCGACGACTTTGAGCCTCTTAGCCCTGTCCATCAACTCCTTATCAATGGCCTCATTCAGCGTACAATAGATGGCATCAACATCCTCGACCGCCTTGAGAAGCTCATCCCTAGCTGGTGGTGGGAGCTCATCCCTATACACGACCTCACAGTATTCCCTTAATATCTTCAGTCCTACCTCGGGGATCCTTCGACTAACATATACCTTCGGTCTCATTAGAGCCATCCTCACTAGGACGTAAATATAAGCGTTAATTCCAGAGAGCCAGTATCTCGTCAAGCAGCTCCCTATTCGAGGCCGCAACCACACCATATCTCCTAGTATCCAGTAATGATGGATTTTCACTCCCGAGAATCTTGTAAGCCCCTCCAGCCCACTTCAACAAGCATACTGAAGCGGCGAAATCCATGATCTTAAGATCTTTAGCGAAGCAAGCATATGCATCAGCCCTCCCCTCCAAGATTTGCGCTATCTCCAAGCTTGCCGCGGCGAAGAATCTCGCATTCTTAGCTCTTCTGACTAGTTTGAGACTCAGCTCCGTCGGATTATAAAAATCCTCAATATCCTTTGTCAAGCTTGCTAGGTCCAAGAATACAAGCGCTTTTGAGAGATTATTTCTCCTGAGCTTTAGATGCCCGCCAATAATGCTGACCCCATTCTCGTCGCCTAGGTAAATCTTTCCCGAAGAATGATCTATCACCCCGGCTGCGAGGGCCCCTGATAAGAATGGGGTTCTAGATATCAGGATCACGGATGCGCAGAACATAATCCCATTAGCAACATTAGTGGAGCCGTCAACCGGGTCTATCAACACGTAAAGCTCTGGATTATCGCATCTAATCTCCCCGGATTCCTCGGAGATGATATAAGCCTTCTCGCTAAAAGCCTCCTTTACATAGTCGATGATGGCCTTCTCGGTTATCAGATCGAATTGATGAGAATAGTCTCCGAAGCTCCCCCTACCCTCCACACCGGTTAACTCATTCCTTATACACTCTATCAAGGCTTCATGCCCTCTCAAGAGAGCCTCGCGAATAACGCCTCTAAGACTATTCCCAGCGTTGATCATGTGTAAGCCCCCGGAAGGCGCTTCTAACCATGCGCTCAACATCCTCCCTACTCGGAGGCGCTATACAATTCTCAATATTCCTCCTATATGATAGCCCCTCATCAACCAGCTTCTCAAGCTCGGTTTCCGGAACCCCTATCTCACGCAGGCTCGAAGGTAACACAGCATAACGGCGCAGCTCATCCAGCTTCCGCAGGATCGCCCTTGCGCATGCACCTGGATCATCTAAAGCTATTCCAAGCCTATTGCAGAGCATGACCAATTCCCCGGGCATTTTCTCTGACGAGTATTCCATGAGTTGGGGTAGAAAGAGGGCATTAGCTAGGCCATGTGGAACATTATACTTTTCGGTCAAGTAGTATCCAAGCCCATGAACCACCACGGCTCCAGAGAAGTTTATCGCCAAGCCCGCGACCATGCTGGCATAAAGTAGCTTCTCTCTCCCCTCGAGATCCCCATCATAAGCCCGCATGAAGTTCTCAAGGATCGTTCTCATCGCCTCCACCGAGAACATTTGAGTCAGCTCACTCGATCTAACGTGAAAACATGATTCAATAGCGTGTGATAAGGCGTCAAACGCCGTGTGGGCAAGAATATCCTTTGGAAGATACTTGAGGGTTTCCGCATCAAGTATCGCAGCAATTGGAACTAGGCCGTTGCCCAAGACTATGTTCTTCCTATATCCATGGCTTATAACAGCATATTTTGTTACCTCGCTCCCCGTCCCGCAGGTGGTTGGGATGGCTATTATCGGCAGGGTGGAATGCTTCACCTCAACAGGGTAAAAGTAGTTGATGATGCTTCCGCCCCCGGTTCCTACGACAGCTATCCCCTTTGCGGTATCTAGAGCGCTTCCGCCTCCAAAGCCTATCAGGAAATCTATCCCATGCTCAGCCGCGATCCTCCCGCCCTCATCAACTATGCTAGCTGATGGATTGGGCTCAACCTTGTCAAAGATTACGACCCTGCCCACGCCAGCAGATTCGAGAAGCCCCCTAAGCTTGTCCAAGTAGCCTGAACTTCTCGCAAACCTCTTACCGGTGACGAGCATGCATCTACCACTCAATCCCAGCTCTGAGATTATGTCAGGTAGCTTCTCGATCCCGCCCCGCTCAAAAAGCAGCAACCTCGGAAGCGCTCCAAGAAAACTCATAAGCGGATCTAACCGCAAGGGCTGATACACCCTCTATTTCTACATTTTTCCATAGGCCGAGTGCTTCAGGACCATATCGCCCACTTTGACTCCTAGAGCCTCCGCGATGACAGGGCACTTGGCGATCAGCATGAAAAAGCCCCTCTTATCCTCGAAGATCTCGAAATTAGCCTGACCCTTGAAGATCACGAGATCATAATCGTTGATCCAGTTCTCGACCTCACGGCTACTAAAACTTGGAGCAGCTCCATGCCCATCACCAACAAGCATTATGGACGCATTCTGAATCTCGGTTAACCCGATCTCCATGGCATCCTCCAGCGTGGCATCATTTACTAGTGGTGCCTCCTTAACAACAAGCCCAACTCTATCAAAGAACCTCCCCCTAAGATCAATCATGGTCTCAATGAGAAGCTTATCAAACACAATCTCACCGGCATTATCAAGGAAGTAGAGTAGGGATTTCGACTCCATAACACCCCTCCTAAAAGCTGGGAAATCATTTATCGCAAGATTATCAGAGATCCTCATAAGAGGCTGATCAAGATCAACCTCAGCATAAGGTCCAAGGTCAATGATGTTACCAGCTATAGCAAGCTTCACAGCAGCCTCCAATGGATCAGTTGCATCCCTAATCTTCGCCCTAAGCTCCTCATAACGCCTCAAGATGACCGAGTTACTCCTCCTCTTAATCTCCTGATATGGATCTCTAACACCTGTTATCCTCGCGACAATATGCTGGATTATATAGGATAGATCGAGAGGCGCCTCCTCCCAAGTAACCTCACCTAATCTCCTAGCAATCTCTTGAACGGCTACACGCTGAAGTTCCAAGTTGCATGTAGCGATCTTAGCCATCCTAACGCCTGTCGAGAGCGTGCAGGGAAGGCACTCCAGCTTGATCCTAAGCATCCTACGCTACCTCCTCCCACTCGACTTTTTCCTAAGCTCCCTCTCAGCCTTCTCATAAAGCCTCGGCCAAGCCCTAGCAATCTCCCTCTCAACAACCTTAGCCAAAAACTCGCTTATACTAAACCTAGGCACAGCGCTCTTCCAGTAATTCAGAACGCAGCTGGCAACCGGCGAGTAAAACGCTAGCCTAGGCTGGCTCAAAGCCCTCCTAACAGCCTCCTTGAAAAGCTTCTCATCAACCCTCTCAACCTTCCCCGAGCGCCCCCTCCCCCCAGCCCTCTCACTTATATCAGCATCACCACCTTTAGTACTTCGTGGCATGTGATAAATTGTTAAACGTTTACCATAAAAATTTTACCTTAAAAGATCGATAATCCCGTGCACAAATAC
>Ga0209183_1000112_pt1 | contig 38437 bp, 39 predicted proteins | sample LHCtaG_2_FD_184120 | JGI IMG/M metagenome (GOLD analysis project Ga0209183, IMG submission 184120) | Hot spring microbial communities from Little Hot Creek, USA to study Microbial Dark Matter (Phase II) - LHC4sed_replicate (SPAdes)... | ecosystem: Environmental > Aquatic > Thermal springs > Hot... | reverse complement strand
TTTCTTACCTTAATCTTGAAACGAAGAGACTATGACGAAGAGCATAAAGAGGACCCTTAGAAGTGACTACGCGTGGTGACGGCCTTCTTAAGAATTCGGCAGATACACTTTTTGTTAAGAAATCGGCATATGAGCGACTGCGCGGGGAAATCCAGGCGACCTTTCTTCCTTAATTCATCGACAATCTTGTTTAAGGCCATCACCTCTATTTCGTGGCCTCTAACGTTCAAGAATGGCTTCCCATCTTTAACAATAGTCTTCCTTTCAAGATCGTTCTTCCAGCACACCAGCAACCTGCACTTAACCAAGTTAGGATGCTCATCATGCTTATGATCAAAAAGTCAGAAGCAAAAACATCAAACATAAACATTACCAATATCCACCATAAAAAACATTTTCCCACCCTTTAATGTCTCTAAAAGAGGATTAAGCCTTTTCTTCTTCTTTTAGAGACATTAAGAGAGTAGCGAAAACCAGAAAAAGGTAAACTTTCGTTTGTAAGAGAAAACCGCAGACTTTGATTAGATGTGAGAGCTTTTCGAGGTTGGCTTCCATTACCGCCTTTGCATGTCCATCTTTTCTCCCGAACGGCATGTGGCGGAAAAGTATTTCGTGAAGCGTGCATAAGGATGCTTACGATTCTACGCGCTTTCTCAATGCGGTTTAAGATTGCAATTTTAGGCTGATTTTTCATGCTAAAATTGATACCCCCTCTAGGTTTTCAAATATGCCTAACGGAGCATAAATTAAGCTTAAAAATAAAAAATGCAACAATTTCAATCACCTTTTCAGCTGTTCAGCAACGATTTTTTTCGCTCCAACAATGATCCCCGTCGCTTCTTCCACAAGGACCGTTATCGCCGCAAAGATTTCACAGTTCCATGAGCCTAGAAACGCTGGAGATTTCAGTATTGGTATTGCTCTTTCAGCGGAATGGTTTATTCTTTTGATGCTGTTTACTTTTGGATTACTAAAATTGAGAGGAGATTTTCTAACTGCTGAAAATTCAGCTCCTAGAGCTGAGGAACCTCTTTGAAAAGGATAGGAAGACAGGTGGAGCAGCGCGTTACCGCGAAATCATAGACAGCCTAGAAAACTTAAGTTTCGCCATAAAGGAAGTTTCAAACGAAAGCCTCCTTCAGGAAGCTGAAAGACTCACAGAAGAAATCTTCGCCTATTATGGGCAGAAGATTGGCTCCCTAAAAACCAAGAAGGAAGAATGGGGCTTCATTGAAATGGAGGAAACCGAAGAAACAGAGCGAAGAATAGAGGACATCAACGACATTCTCAGAAGGATAAAGCAAAACGCAAGCCTTCTGAAAAGGGGAAAACTAAAAGATGAGTAGAAAATTGACCGCACGGAAAAGAACGCATCTCAAAGTAGGCTTTGAAAACATCTGCAAAAATGATGGGTTAACGCTCCTCAGAAAACGTAAATGGGCTAAAAAATATATTGCCGCAGTAAAAATGGTAAAAATATATTGCCACAGTAAACTTAGATGGGAAAAAATAAATGAAGATCGCCCTCTTCGTTTATGAGTTTCCACCAAAGATTGTCGGTGGGCTTGGAACATACGCCATGGAAGTCGCTAGGCGTTTCGTTATGTTTGGGCATGAGGTTTCAGTCTTCACAATGAATGACGATGAGTCTTCGCTGCCAATTAGGGAGATGTGGCGCGGTGTAGAAGTGCATAGGCCAGCGCACATAGATATTTCCGACTCGCTGCCGCATATAATTGCCGACGACGTTAAGAAGTGGGGTAGGGGAATAGAGCTATTCTCAAAGGTTCTTACATATAACATTCTAAGCGCCCACAGCTTCATTAATGAAATATCACGTAGGGATGGGCTGAAATACGATATTGCCGCTGCGCATGACTGGCTCTCAATAATATCAGCGGTAACCGTGAAGAAGGAGCTGAAGATGCCGCTTGCCTTCCACATTCACTCAACCGAGAAGGGAAGGACTTTAGGAAACGGATCTGAAATAATAGGCAGCATGGAGCTTAAGGGCGGAGAAGTCGCAGACAAAATCATAACGGTCTCACATGCCATGAGGGACGAACTGAAAGACATAGGCTTTCAAAACGAAAAAATAGAGATCTGCTATAATGGCATAGACCCTGAAAAATATGATCCGGGAAAAGTAAGCGTTGAAGAAGCAATTAGGGTCAGAGAATCCTACGGGGTGAATGATGACGAACCACTTCTGCTCTACATTGGAAGGCTCACCATAATTAAAGGGGTCGATAGGCTTGTAATAGCAATGAGCCGAGTGATTGAGAATATCCCAAAGGCAAGGCTCATAATAGTTGGCGTTGGCGCAATGGAACAATACTTAAAAGCGTTAATTAGCAGATTTAACCTGCAAAATAACGTGAAGATCTACCCGAAATTTCTAACAGAGGAGGAGAAAATGGCCCATTACGCTGCATGCGACTTAGCGGTTTTTCCCAGCCTATACGAGCCCTTCGGCATAGTCGCCCTAGAGGCTATGAGTATGGCTAAGCCTGTTGTTGTGGGGGCTAGGGGCGTAAGCGGGATGAGGGAGATAGTGATACCCTCAGGGCCAAACCAATGCGGCTTCCACATAGATCCATACGACCAAAACAATATGGCTGAAACAATAGTTGAAGCCTTAAAAAACCCGGAGAATCTGATGAAAATGGGCAGAAATGGTAGGGATAGAGTTAAAAAATTCTTCAACTGGGAAATTGTGGTGAACAAAACCCTTAAAATCTATGAAAACATACTAAGCGGATGAAGGGGGCTGAGAATGCTGACAAACGATCTGAGGAAGGACTATATACTAGACCGATGGGTGGTGATAGCGTCGCAGAGGAGGATGAGGCCCACAGACTATGCAGAGAGACAAAGCGAGGAAAGGAAGCCGGCTATATGCCCATTCTGCCCAGGGAACGAGAACCTAACCCCGCCAGCATCGCTCATATACGTTATGGCTGAAAATGGCCGGATAGAAAAAACCAGAGATGAAAACGGTGCACGCCGCAAAGACTGGATTATAAGATGCATCCCAAATCTTTATCCAGCATTCTCCCCGCCAGCGATGGAGAATCAGGAAGACGATGCCAGCGTACAATTCTTCCATGGATATGTACGCATGAAGGCTTATGGATGCCACGAAGTCCTTGTTGAATCGCCGAATCATGATGAGCATCCAAGCGTGGCTAGGTTGCAGCAGCTAATCCACGTTATAAACGCCCTAAAAGATAGGGCAACCTACCTCATGCGGAAGAAATACATACGTTACGTTTCAGTTTTCAGGAATCATGGCGCCAGCGCCGGCGCATCCCTATCCCATGCGCATCTGCAAATCATCGCGACGCCGATAATTCCAAAAACAGTCAGAGATGAGGCGGATGCGAGCGGAAAATTTTACGCGGAGACTGGAAAATGCGTATTCTGCGAAATAATCAGTAGGGAATCAGCAAGCGAAAGGCTCATATGGGACAATGGGGTTTTCACTGTTTTCACACCTTGGGCGCCAGCAAACCCATTCGAGTTCTGGATATTTCCAAAAAGACATCAGTCGACAATACTGGATCTTACAGATGACGAAGTTAAGAGCCTCGCTGAAACAATCAGGATTAGCCTAGGAGGATTAAAGAGGCTGCTTAATGACCCACCGTACAATCTTGGCTTCCACATGATTCCGGAAGAACATTACCATTGGCATATAGAGGTTTACCCGAAACTATCCGTGTGGGCTGGATTCGAGAAGAGCACGGGAATATTCATAAATACTGTATCGCCTGAGGAGGCTGCCGAAAGCCTAAGGGAGCCATTTAGGATCGAGGAGAAAAATGTTAAATCCATCCGGTACTGATGCGCCCTCCTAACTGTACATGCTCAGAACCTTTCTTATTCCATCAATGGTTATAAAATACTTTTTTGTCCCCGAATCTACACTCATGGCGACGTAGTTGCCATCCATCAGAATCTTAAGGTTCTGCTCAACCTTCGACGGCTCCAGCATTGTCCAGCGCACTATCTCCTCAAATGTAAGCGCTCTCTCAGAGCTTGTAGCGCCAATATTATGGAGCATGCATAGAAAATAGATTTCCTCAGGCACGGATACATGTTCGCCGCCGCTCATATTTATCCCTCAAGCGCCCTCCTATAAACCTCAATCGTTCTCTCAGCCACAGCATCCCAACTATACATTTCATATATTTTTCTTTTAGCATTTTGCGTAAGCCAAGATGCATAGCCGGGATCGGAGAGAATCCTATTAACGCCCCAAGCTATTGAATCCGGATTTTCAGCGTAAGTCAAAAAGCCGGTTCGATCATGCTCAATTATCTCAGATAGGCCGCCTGTGTTGCTGGCTACAACCGGAACCCCCGCAGCCATGCCTTCCAATGCAACTATGCCGAAGGGCTCATAGACTGATGGAACCACAAGAACATCTGAGCTTACAGTTAACTCAACTAGATCATTATCGGGGAGAAAACCCAAAAATGTTATTTTATGCTGACAGCCGGTTTGAACCGCGAGGCTCCATAAGTGATCCTTTAACCATCCATCCCCAACTATGACTATTCTGGCATCAGGGTTAACTCTAACGATTTGAGGAGCAGCCTTAATTAAATATTCCACACCCTTCTGCGGAGCCAACCTCCCGATGAAAAGAACTATTCTCTCATAGGGCGCTATTCCGAAGCGCCTCTTAACTGACTCCCGGTCAACGCTAATATTATACTTTGATGCATCAATAGCATTTGGAATAACATCAACCTTCCCGCTTGGGAGACGGAAGTGCTCCTCAATTTCACGCTTTGCGGAATTGCTTACAGCAATGATTCTTTTAGATTCATACGTCAACCACCATTCTACTCCGTCGATAAGGCGGGAGTTCGGGCTATGGGTGCCTCGCGCCCTACCGGCCTCAATGCTGTGAATTGTTGAAACAAGCGGCGCATTCAAGTAATGTTTTGAGGCTATGCCAGCTGGGGCTACAAGCCAATCGTGAGCATGAATAATATCAAACCTGACGCTCCTACTTAACATCGCAATCTTCTTCTCTAAGAAATGGTTGAATATAAGTACCCAAATTATAAAGTCTGGATGCCCAAGCTCTATAGGCACCCGATAAATCTTAACACCATCGCTTTCTTCATATAGCGGTGCACCTGGAAAATCTAAAGTGACAACATGAACCGAATGTCCCCTTTTAGCGAGAGCTCTAGTAAGCCCAAAGCAGTGTCTAGCTATTCCGCCAACTATTCTAGGCGGATACTCCCAGGTTAGCATGCAGATGTTCATGTGCGATAGGCGCGCTCACTTAAACTTCTAAGAACCTTAAGATTTCACATAATTATAATCTTTATGCTAATCACATGTTGCATGATACATATTAACGAATTAGGCTAGGCATCTCATTCAGGAGCTTAATGCTGAACCCATGATTCAATAAAAAATCCTCAAATTCCCGGAAAACCGGGCTTTCCGTCTTGTTTATCCCTAAGTAAAATCTTTTCCCCTCATAAAGCGGACTCATATCGTAAAGTGCGATCCTCCCCAGAAGCGGGGGTTTGCTGACAAGGAAACTTACAACTCTTTCTGGGATAGCCATCTGCGATATTAGGGCAGCATATGAAACATCTACGCCTCTATATAAGTTTCCATCCCTGACGTATTGACGAGTATTTACAATAACCCTCTTGAAAGTTTCAAGATGAACCTGACGAACAAGCACTAAATAATGATATTCCCCATCGGCATTCACTAAATCTTCATGCTCAAAAGTTTTCCAGCCCTTAAACCTACAGATAGGCTTAAATTCATCGATAATATCCCAAAAATTAATCATTACTATTCGCCTATACCAACCAAAATATTGCAGGGTTCACTATTTATATTTTTATTATCAAATCTTCCCCGGGAATGCTTACCGCAGCAAAAATAGCGCTTTCTAAAAAGAATCCTGAAAAGCTGCGCTATTGAACAACCTCGTTATATACTCTTAGAGTGTTCTCTGCAACAGTCCTCCATGTAAATGCCTCTAAAACCCTCCTTCTAGCGTTCTCCCCGCATCTTTTCCTTAAATCCTCATCCTCCAAGAGAATCGTTACAAACTTGGCTATATCGCTAGGATCATAGGGGTTTATGTGGAAGCCGCATTGGTTTGGCCCTGAGGGTATCACTATCTCCCTCATCCCGCTTACGCCCCTAGCCCCCACAACAACAGGCTTAGCCATACTCATAGCCTCTGTGCAAACTATGCCGAACGGCTCATACTTAGATGGGAAAACGCATACATCCGCCGCAGCGTAATATTTTATTCTAAGGTCCTCGGGCAGAAACTCATACTTTAAGATAACATTATTCTTCAGATTAAGTCTTGAAACCTCGTTTCTAAGCATATCCTCCTGCTCCCCAACACCTACGATCACAAGTTTAGCCTTCGGAACCCTCGCCAGGATCTCCGGCATCGCAAGTATAAGCGTATCCGCACCCTTAACCCATGTTAACCTACCTATGAAGAGTATCATATATTCATCATCGCCTATCCCGAGGCTTCTTCTCACCTCCATAACTTCCTCACGTGAAAACCTCTCTGGAGAATATCTTTCAGCATCAATTCCATTATGGACAACCCGAATTTTCTTCTCATCATAGCCTAGGCTTACAAGATGATCTCTCATAGCGTAGCTCACAGTTATAACCCTCTCCGCGTAATCGGCTGAAAGCCTCTCAAGACGCTTTATCGTGTCAGAACCGTTCCCAGCCCTACCCTGCTCCGTGCTATGCACATGGAAGACAAATGGCTTATTCAAACCTCTGCTTGCCAAAATGCCACCTATTGATCCAAGCCAGTCATGTGAAACTATCATGTCAACCTTTCTCCTTTCGCTTCTAACCAAATCGTTCACAAGCTTACTTGCTGAAAGAACATTGTATAGGAAAACATCGCCGAAATATTTTTTGCCGCTCTCAGACCAACGCTGTATCTCCTCAGGTATAAACATTGGCAGCAGTAAGCTCACATTCATGTTCTCAACTATTGGGCGGTGAACCTCTACGCCTTTATATATGTCTCTTGTCGGAGCATCCTTTGTATGCATCGCAAATAAAGTTACATCATGCCCCATTCTAACAAATTCCCTAGTTACATACTCAGCGTATGTTCCAAGCCCGCCGACGATATATGGCGGAAACTCATAAACGAAGAAGACTATTTCCATACTCAACTCCCTATACCAAAACATAGCATAAAAAATTTAACATTTTCCATATTCACAGGAGCATGCACCAACTTATTCTGTGAAGATATCTGGCGAATACCCTTTCTTATTAGGTCTCTCCATGGTGAGCGATGCGTAAATAGAAAGGTTAATGGCTAACTTATGATAACTTTTTATGGGGAAATGGGATGCTGATGGCTTTCGTATTTATTAGGGTTGAGGCCGACGCTATCTCCAAAGTTTCCTCGCAGATAATGAAGATAGAGGGTGTGAAGGAGGCGTATGAGGTTACGGGCGACATTGATGTTATAGCGAAGGTTTCAGCGCAGAATGTGGATGAACTGAGCAGAATAATATTTAAGATTAGGGAGATAGATGGCGTTCAGGGAACAGATACAAGGATTATTTTGGCAAGCTATAGGTGAAAGGAGATTGGAGAGAAAACCCATAGCGGAACGCCTAAGGGAGATGCGGGAAGAGGGAATCTCGAGAAGCGATATGCTTAAAATCCTATACCTAGAGAAATACCCAATTTTTGAAATAACAAGCTGCATGGGAATAACCTCAAGTGAACTTCAAAAACTTAATGAAGAGATGAAACTTTTCCTCATAAGATGCCCCGCCGGCCACAGATTCCTCGATGATCCCGCCTTACATGCTGAGGATGCGCATTACTGCGTTGAATGTAAAAGATGGTTTAATGAAGCAACTTTAAGGGATGAAATAGAGCTTGAGATTAGGAGGCTTAGGGAAAAGGAAGGCGGCGTAGCATAAGCAGGCATAGTTTAAATGGCGGAGACTGGAATTGGGAACCTACGCTCAAATACATTTATGCCTCGTTTAAAATCCTCAATTCTTCTATTCTTTTCTCAACAAGATCTATTAGTGCGCAGCGCAGCTCCTCTCTATCCTTCCATACTCTAGGCAGATTTGCTATTCTGGCAGCCAGCTCCTCATCACCTATTACGCTGGATATCCATCTTTCAAAGTCTCCTCTGGCAATATGGAAGGCTATCGATTCAGCGCTTACTTTTTTAAGGGCTTCGCAGAATTCCTCTAGGCTGCTCGCCGAGATATCTGTTGGGGAAGCAAACATGTAGAAGAATCTGAAGCCCCTGTCCGCTGGCACCCGCCTCAGTAAACGCTTATACTTGAAAGACGGCTTATAGGTTTCAGATCTACATCTAGCCTCAAAATCCAGAAGTACGCCAATATAGGTTATGAATGCCTCCATCGGGCTTCCATAAGGATTAAATGAATCGTGAACCATGCCGGATTCTCCGCCCCTAGTATACATGTAGTAAAAATGATCGCTTGTCTGCATATAACGCCAAATTTTAAGTAGGTTCGCATCATTCAACTCCTTAACAAGCGGCCCCAACTCATTAATCATGTTGAACGCGGTGTTCTGCTGCGGATTACTTAACCATGCGCTTATGTCACGTTCAACATCAGCCCATGAAACAGTTCTCTCAGGCGGGACGCTTATTTCTCCGCATGGCGCATGCTTCCGGATAACCTCAGACGGCGTTGACCATGAAAGATTCTCCCATTTCTGCGCTTCTATAGGCAGCCATCTTAAAAACTCCAGTATGCCGCTCTCAGCCCAATAATGTTCGCCGAAGGTTTCATAATCCATGAACAGCGTTATAACCTGCCCATAAGTATGCGCCAGCCAAGCCGCGTACTTATCCGCCGTCAGAGGCCACTGATCCCACTGGGTTGATGCGAAGCGGAAACCTATATCGTCGGAAAGCCTATAATTCCGCAGTAGAATCCTGATCTCCGAACCGTAAGCCTTATAGATGAAATTGGGGGATCTCCAGCCTAAAATTCTGTCGGCGCCCTCGGTCAATATGGATTTGAAACCCATCTTTTCAGCAACCTTGGCAATCTCATCATTATATAGGCACTCAGTGTTTTCAAACGTCCCCGGCATATAGCCAAATAAATCTCTGATCTTTTGACGATGCATCTCAATCTGCTCAATAAACTCGGAGCGGTCTAAAGCGTTTAGGCTTGAGAGCGAATGATAATATGTTTGGCTCAATATCTCAGCGCATCCCGTTTTAATAATTTGCTTAAATAGGTCTAGGAGATCCGGGTTCCACATCTCGCATTGCTCCAGAAAAACCCCTGAAAAGCTGAAAGAAACCTTAAACTGCTTTTTCTCCCCCTTAAACCTGTCCATTTGCTCCAGTAAGATTCTGCTCGCTGGAAAATAGCACTTTTCAGATATCCTCATGAAAATTTCCCTGTTAAGTTTATGGTCAAAATAAATATCGAAAAGATCCTTACTGCTTACTTTCTGGCGAGTGACAAGCTCAAAATTGAAGTTGCGGTTCAATCTGAAAGGTTGATGAACCTCAAGGATCAAACATATGTCGGGCAATAATCATCACTTAAAATATTTGTTTCCATCCCATCCAATATATTTATTTGTCCCAAACCTTTATAAGCCGGATAATTAAGCGCAGAGCCTCCTGGAAGAAAGAATTTTTAGGAGCATAATGATATTAGGGATTATGAATCAAGACCTTTTAAAATGGAGGTTCTATGCTTAAATGGGGCCCAATATTAACGTCTTTGGACTTTCAGAGAGCGAGCTTGAATTTTATTCAAGACAAATAGCTCTTTCAGAAATAGGATATGAGGGGCAGCTAAAACTTGCAAAGTCAAAGGTATGCATCGCTGGCTTAGGCGGCTTAGGTTCACCAGTAGCGTTGCAACTTGCCGCCATGGGCGTTGGATATATACGTTTGGTTGATCAGGATGTTGTGGAGCTATCGAATTTGCATAGGCAGATAATTTATGGAGCAAAATTTATCGGCTACCCGAAAGTTGAGGTTGCAGCTAAAAGGCTAAAGGAGCTGAATCCGCATATAGAAATTGAGCCCCTGCCGATTTCGATAAATGCCAATAATGCTGAAGACGTGGTTAGAGACATGGACGTTATAGTTGATGGTTTAGATCGCATAACCCCCCGGTACGCTATAAATAGGGCTTGCCAGAAAATAGGTGTGCCCTACATTTTCGCCGCAGCCATCATGACATTTGGTAATGTAACAACAATAGTGCCGGGTAAAACCCCCTGCTTAGAGTGCTTCCAAGGAGACCTTGAAGATGAAGCCCTACCAACATGCGCATCCGTAGGCGTCCACACATCCCTGTTAAGCATAATAGCCGGGATAGAGACATCTGAAGCTGTTAGGATAATGCTCGGCAAAGAGCCGCTTCTGGCAAAGAGGCTGCTGCATTGCGACGTTAGGGATTTAACTTTTGAGGAGATAGAGATCTCGAAGGCTGAAAGCTGCCCTGTATGCGGTTCGAAGTCCCTCAGGCCGCCTATGCCTCTGGTGAGAAAAACAATATCTGAAACTCATAGTAGGGGGAGGAGAAAGGTCTTCAGAATAACTCCTAGGGAAGACTTAAAATTAAACATGGATGAACTGGTCTCGCTGGTCGCTGAAATGGGATTTAAAATCAAGGTTAAGGCTGAACTTGGCGTAACATTTTGCAACGAATTTGGAGGAGAAACCAGCATATTGAAAAGCGGCATAGCAGTGATTGAGGGCGCCGGGGATGAGATGGAAGCCTACAGTTCATTCTCAAAATTAATAGTTGATAGGCTTGGAATTCCGGAATCAAGAATCTTCTAAGGGGGGGTTAACATAAAGGTTAAAATGGGCATGAATCAAATACGCCTCTTAATTGAAGAGACGCGGAAAAGATACCCGATTGAGGCATGCGGCGCGCTTTTCGGAGAATTAAGCGGCGGCGAAGTGCGCATAAAAAAGATTGTGATATTTAGAAACACACTTGAATCCACATTGAGATTTCAGATAGATCCGGAAGATTTCCTAAAAGCGCTGTTTGAAGCCGAAATGGAGGGCTTGCAGCATATAGGCTTTTTTCATTCACACTCAGCAAGCCCATATCCATCCATGGTTGACATAAAATATATGAAGCTCTGGCCTGAAACGATATGGCTCATAATCTCATCAATTAATTATGAAGTAGCAGCATACCGAATGATTAATGGAGATCTGCAGGAGGCTTACATAGATATTGAGATGAAATAGAGCGTTTACAGGTTGACGCCGGAAAAGCCCCCACTTTAGTTGGGATGAACGTTAAAAATGGCTAATCAAGACCTTTCAATAATTTATTTTTCCTATTAGCGGAAGCAAAAGAAATAAAAATTATTTCCTCAATTTTAAATTACTGTTGAATAATTATGATGGGAAAACTTATTGTTGTAAAAGTTGGAACAAGCAGCTTAACTAAAAGCGACGGAACCCTAGATCTCAACACGATGCATGAGTTAACTAGCCAGATAGCTGAGGCTGTTAAAAGGGGATACCAGATAATCCTCGTCACATCCGGGGCGATAGCATCCGGCATTGCGGAGCTCGGCATAAAACCTAACCCAAACGATATAGTTTTTAAGCAGGCATGCGCCGCTGTTGGACAGGGAATTCTAATGGCGCATTACCGTGAGCTTTTTAAACAGCATAATTTGAAGATTGCGCAGATCCTTCTGACAAAAGAGGACTTAGCTAATAGAATCTCCTATGTTCATACATGCAACGTTCTTGATAAGCTGCTCAGCCTAGGGGTTGTGCCCATAATAAATGAGAACGATGTCACATCGGTTGATGAAATAATGCCCATCATGAAGGGATATAAAGTTAACTTCAGCGACAACGACATTTTATCCGTCTTAATAGCCAACGCTGTCCAGGCGGACATGGTCGTAATATTATCGAATATTGATGGACTCTACGATGCGAACCCATCTAAGAAGAAGGGGGCACGGGTGATCCCAATTGTAGAGAAAATAACACCTGAGCTGAAAGAGATCGCTGAGGGGAAAAGCGCTCTTGGAAGGGGAGGGATGAAAACTAAGCTAGAGGCTGCTGAAATAGCTATGCAGAGCGGTATACCGCTTATAATAGCAAACAGCAGAAGAAGGAATGTGCTGATAGATATACTTGAAGGAAAGCAGGTTGGAACATACTTCAAGCCATACGGCAAGATGTCAAGCATAGAGAGATGGATCGCTTACGGTGCTGGCGCTAAAGGTCAAATTAAGGTTAATGAGGGCGCGAAGCAAGCAATCCTCAAGGGCGCAAGCCTGCTAGCAGCGGGCATAGAATCTATTTCCGGACAGTTTAAAATAGGCGATGTGGTCAGCATAGTGGGATCCGATGACAAAGAATTTGCGCGTGGAATAGTTAACTATTCAAGTGAGGAAATAAACCTAATAAAAGGTCTGAAAACTACACAAATAAAAAAAGTTTTAGGCTACATCAGACGTAAAGAAGTTGTTGTTAGAAAGCTCATGCATATAATTGGCGAGGTGAATTAGGAGGAAATGAGCGAAAGTGAACTGATCCTTAACATGTGTAAGAAGGCGAAAGAAGCATCATATATTCTGGCTAGGCTGCCTACTGAAGTGAAAAATAGAGCCCTATATAACATGGCTGAAGCTCTTGAAAAGAACGAAGATGAAATTCTTCAAGCAAACAAGAAAGATGTTGAAGCATCCAGATCTAGGGGTGTTAAAGAAGCATTAATAGATAGGCTGATACTAAACAAGTCCAGAATCGCGAAGATGGCTCAGTGCCTAAGAGAAGTTGCTGAGCTACCTGATCCAATAGGTGAAATAGTTGGGGCATGGATTAGGCCAAACGGATTAATAATTGGTCAGATCCGGGTTCCGCTCGGCGTCGTAGCTGTGATATATGAGTCTAGGCCGGACGTAACATCTGATGCTGCCGGAATATGCCTGAAATCAGGCAACGCGGTAATACTGAGGGGCGGGTCGGATGCAATAAACTCCAACATCGCTATTGGGAGAATTTTAAGTGAGGCTGCTGTCAAATCCGGCATACCTGATGGCGCAATACAGGTCGTGCCAGTAACTGAGCGGAGCGCAGCCCTTCAACTCATGAAAATGAGGGATTACATTGACGTCTTAATACCTAGGGGTGGAGCTGAATTAATAAAGGCCGTAATTGAAAATGCTAAGGTGCCGGTTATCGAGACTGGAACAGGCAACTGCCACATATATGTTGAAAGCGATGCTGATCTTGAGAGGGCGATAGATATCGTGATAAACGCTAAGTGCCAGAGGCCGGGAACATGCAATGCGGCTGAGAAACTTCTCGTCCATAAAGATATAGCCCAAACATTTCTTCCAAAGGTTATTAGCGCCCTACGCAATCATGGCGTTGAGGTTAGGGGCTGCGAGGAAACACGTAAAATTGTGCCCGATGTTAAGCCTGCAACCGAGGAAGACTGGTACACTGAATATTTAGATTTGATAATAGGCGTTAAGGTCGTAAGCGGCCTAGATGAGGCTATAGCGCACATAAATAAGTATGGAACAAAACATTCAGATGCTATATTAACGTCAGACTTCAATAAGGCTTTACACTTCATCAGGGATGTTGACTCCGCAGCCGTATATTGGAATGCATCAACGAGATTCACCGATGGAAACCAATATGGGCTTGGAGCCGAGATAGGCATAAGCACGCAAAAACTGCATGCCCGCGGACCAATGAGCGTGCAGCACTTAACAAGCATAAAATACTTTGTTCTCGGACGCGGGCATGTGAGGGAATAAAGGCTTCACCTAGTGGATACAAAAGCATCAACACAAAAACTTAACGCCCCATTAAGATTATCAGAAGTTGCTTCATGAAATGATCAGCGAAAGAGAGATGCTGATTCAGATTCTGCGGGCAACCGGGGAGAACAGCAGCGTTAAAATAAATGATGTCTATAGAGAATCAAGAATACCGAAGGATCTAGCTAATGAAATCCTAAGGAAACTTCATGGGGAAGGTTTCTTAACGCTTAGCGGCGGCATAGTAAGCGTTAATGGTGAGCAACGCTTAAAAATGGCCGCTAGAGCGGTTGAGCTAGGCGCTGATATTGAAAGGGTTTCAAGAGTTTTAAACTGGGAGGAATTTGAGAGGTTCTCAACATTGTCTTTTGAGGCGAACGAGTTTCAGGTTAAAAAGAACTTCCGCTTCACATGGATGAAAAAACGATGGGAAATAGATATACTTGGATTGAAGAAACCAGTAATCATCTCAGCCGACTGCAAACATTGGCATAAAGGTTGGAGCGGAGCCGCAAGCGTAAAATCTGCAAAGAAACAGATTGAGAGAACAAAGGCCCTGGCGGAAGCATCCGCTTCTGGAAATATACGGAGCAAAATCGGCATAGAGAAATGGGAGCATGCATATTTCGTCCCGGTAATTCTATCTCTGGCTCCATCTCAGCATAAATTTTATGAGGGAACCCCAATAGTTCCCATTCTGCAGCTCAGAGATTTCTTACAGAACGTAATGGTTTATTTAGATGAAATAAGGAGGTTCTTTGTTTTATTTAAGGGTCTCTGTTAAGTTGCCAATTACTATGCGGGTGAAAATTAATTCTTAAGCTTCCAAAGTAAAGAAAGCATGTTTCTTCCCAATCCCCGCCTTATAAGCATAAGGCTTACAATGAGACAGATTCCTGCAATAATAAATGTAAGTAAAAGTCTGGTGTAATCCTTTCTCCATACCGCCCTTATCTCTCTCGAACCGTCAACATAGATCTCAACCGTTCCCTCATCTATAACTCTGTCTTTAGATCCAAGCCCCTCAAAATGATCAAAAACATCTTGGATAATAACGCCTATTCTCGTTTCACTTAGCCTTATAGTGGCGTATGAGCCTTCATTATGCCAGCCAGAGCCGAAAACTTCACCATGCTCTGTATATGCGGAAATATAATGCGTTCCAGAAACCGGGATCAATGCCTTTAAGAGATCTCTTCTCCATTCGTTCTTAACTGGATCATAGGCGCCGAATCCAGAGCAGAACTCCCAGTAACACCAGGCGATATTCCTTTTCTCCACCTCTCTAGCAACAAAATAAGTCCATCTCACCCTAGATGCCATGTCGGCTTTGCTATAAGCGCCAAATTCTCCGAGGAAAAGAGAAATATTATTTTTAGCAGCCCATTGAGCGGCAATATCAAGTTCATTTGTAATCTGCCTCCTTTCTGCTTCGGTTCCCGTCCATCTTCTCCCTACGGGCGGTGAAGGTGAAACCCACTCCGCTCCTTGATGGGTGAATTCAAAGGGCGTGTAAAAATGGAATGTAACTATTATGTTTTTATCATTGACTGGGATCATGAGATCCTCAAGTCTATAGACGCTGTTCCAGTCAACCGGACCAATTATTATTTTTCTATCTGGGTTTGTCTCTCTTATGACTTTGATTGAGTCTTGAATTAGTTTGTTCCATAAATTGCTTGTTAAGTTTCCATGAGGCTCATTAAGCAGCTCAAAATATAACAGACCAGGATAATCTTTATAGTGTTCAGATATTTGCCTCCATAGCGCTATAAATCTGTCCCTATGCTCTTCTGGTTTTTCCATAATCTCCTCGTAATGGTGAATATTTATAATCGTAATTAGGTTCTGCTCTAGCGATTTATTTATAACCCAGTCTACCCTTTTAAGGAAGTTTTCATCAATTTTAAAGGGCGGAGAGTTATCCGCATGGCTTGACCATCTTATCGGTATCCTCACAGTGTCGAAACCGGCATTCCTTATTATTTCAAAATACTCATCTTTAATGACGACTCCCCAGTCTCCTTCATTAGGCGCCTCTAAGGCATTTCCAATATTTACTCCCCTACGCATTTTCACCTCTAAATCACCTCCATTAATCTGAACGTTACAAAATGGGCGTGCTTGATAATCGCCCCGCTCCGCTCGCATAGTTAATTGAGGAAAGACCAAGATCAAAATATAAAATGTAAGTGCTCTTTTCCATACGAGCATTATTTCAACTCCGCCTAGCCAGATATAATCCGTTTTAGCCCAATAAATCTTATCTCTAAAAATTCGCATTTTGCCGAATTTATGCTCGCTTTGACGCTGAAACAGATGCGCTGCTCAAGAGACAATAATTAGGACCAAAATTAGCGGTAGAAAATTTTGATGATTCCAAAATATAAATGGTTAATTTTATGAGCCATTAAAGCAAGAATCTTTCAACTAAATATTTGTTTGGGAAAAATTTGCTACGCAACAATGCATTATAATAGGAGAATGCATCTTTGAACTTTGAAGATTTTCTGAAAAAGATTTATTATTTTGTTGAGGTATATTTTTTATCCAAAAAGAGGTTTGAAAAATGTCCCAATTAAACGAGGAATTAATTAAGATAGTAAATGTGTCCATGCCATTTCCAGCAGAGGTAATATCGGCTTACTCTCGCTTAGGCATGGTCTTTACGAGCGGTGAACTGGCGAAAGAGGCTAATATTCCAAGGTCAACCGCCAAATTCTATGTGCGTAAAATGCTTGAAATGCGCATGATATCTAAAGTTCCATATAAGAAGAAATATCAGAAATATGCAAATGCGAAAAATTTTTCAGATTGGCTGATGGATCTTATAAAACTAGCCATAAGACCCCTTGAAGAAAGGAAATGATATGACGATTCAAGATTCATTGGAGCGTTTTACTATTGTCGCTAAGAGAAATTGCGGCGAAAAGTAAACAAAAGGGCAGACGTGGCAGACTCCTAACAATTAAGGAAATTAAGCGCATAAAGAAGCGTGGTTATCAAGCTGAGAGGGATTTAGTGAAAAAGCTTCGAGAGGCAGGTTTCAAATCTGCTAGGATTCCTGTTTCAGCGCCGAGCGGTGAGCCCCTGCCGGATGTGTTTGCCACAAAGGGTAAATGTATAGTAGCCTTCGAGGTGAAATCCCCCAGCGCTGAAAGAGCCTACTTCCCAAGGGATCAAATAAAAAAATTGTTCGACTTTCTAAACATGTTTGAAGTTTATACAACAAAGATAGCTGTGATATGCGCGAAATTCCCCTACAGGTGGGTCTTCAAACAGGTAGATAGAATCGATGACTACTCAATACATAAGGATGAAAAAAGCAACATAAGGCTTGACGCTATAAAATGAAGGCGCTGAAATTGATGGGTATACTCTTAGTCCAAAACTTGGACATAGCATAATTCATGAGGTCTCCTAGAAATTTCTGCGGAAAAAGGAGGTCTCTTCTTCCTATCGCTTAAACCCTTAGATGGGAAAGGGCAAAAAATATGCCCAAAAATTAAGCCTCTTCATCTTTATAGGCATCTCTATCTCATGAAAAAGACGGAAAAATTATCCGTCTGCAAAGTCATTCATAAAATTTATTAATTCCTAATAATTTTCTTGTGGTGTGGTGAAGGACGTTAGTTGTCGTTTGAGATACAGGATTTAGTGGATATTTTAAGAGTATTTATCCTCATTGAACTTGATGAAAATCCATTATCAAAGAGAACCTTAAAGCGTAAAATAAATGACCTTTGCAAAGGGCGCTTCTCTATTGAAACAAAAGATCTAAGTGAGACTTTAAAGAGCATGATCAATGAAGGATTAATAATTGAAATGTATTGAAATTGATAATTGAAATTAATAATTGAACTGTATTATCGCTCCAGTAAGACTAAAATACCTTGGAAAATAACGCTTTTTCAGACGGCTGTTATTATGGCTGTAGTTGTCGTAGCCTCATTAATTTTAAGTACAAACATATAAATGTCTAAATAGCATTTAATGATTAGCAGTTCATTCACTTTCTCTAAAGAAGCAGGGGTATTAAATTGAAACTTAAGAAAATCGGTTTAATAGTTAATCCTATAGCTGGCATGGGCGGATCCGTTGGATTAAAAGGCACGGATGGGAAGGAAATACTAACTAAGGCTTTAATGCTTGGCGCTAAACCAGTTGCGCCTCATAGGGCTGAGATCTTTCTCTCTCACCTCAAATCTCTAAATGAGAAAATTAATCTTTTAGTTGGAGCGGGATTAATGGGGGAATACGAGGCGAAAAACGTTAGATTCAAAAATATATTGCCGATCGGTCAAAGAAAAAAGAAGACAACGGCTGAAGACACTAAATTAATTGCTAAAATCATGATGGAAAATAATGTAGACTTGATTGTTTTCTGCGGCGGAGATGGCACAGCAAGGGATCTTATGGACGCTGTTGGAATGAACTTACCAGTGTTGGGAGTTCCTAGTGGCGTTAAAATGCATAGCTCTGTATTTGCGGTGAGTCCAGAATCAGCAGCCAACATAGTTACCCGCTTCATTTATGAGAGGCTGCCACTAAGGGAGGCTGAAGTGATGGATGTTGATGAAGAAGCCTTTAGAAGTGGCTTTCTCTCAGCTAAATTATATGGCTACATGCTGGTACCTTACGAGCCGGAGTTAATACAGGGAACAAAAGTTGCCAGTCTTATGACTGATGATGAATTACGTAATCAAGCGGCAATCGCAGTCTATGTAATTGAGAGGATTCTGGAGCCAGACACGATATATATTCTCGGACCTGGAACGACGGTGCGAACAATTACAGACCTCTTAAATGAGAAGAAAACCCTTCTAGGAGTCGATTTGCTTTGTAACGGTAAAATAGTGGATCATGATGTAAATGAAACTAAGATATTGGAAAGGGTTAGTGGCAAAAAAGCCAAGATAGTTGTTACACCCATAGGTGGTCAAGGCTTCATATTTGGAAGGGGTAATCAGCAGATAAGTCCCAAGGTGATTAAAGAAGTTGGCGTGGAAAACATAATTGTAATAGCTACGAAACAGAAGATAAGAGGCTTAAAAAAGTTAAGGGTTGACACAGGCGATGCGGAAATAGACCGGAAATTAAGAGGCTACATGAGAGTTATAATTGATTATGGCGAAGAATACCTGATGCCAGTAGAGTGAGATTATTAATGGATTAAAAATTAGACCATTTGCGAGAAGATAGCGATAAAATATTCAATTTAAATTATGGACAATTTAATGATCCCAAAAATGGATAGCGCAGAATTTAAAGTTCACCTACGCTATTGCAATGATGAAATGTCTCCAGCAAACTGGAAAGAGGGGGAACACAGCTAGCATCATTACTTTTTTTCAGCTCATTTTTCGATCCAAAAATAGGCGTAAATTTTTCCTTTTTAGCCAAAAGAGGAAATTAGATGTTTTTAATGTCCATCTAAAAGAAGACCTTCTTTACGCATCTTCCTCGCATATTTATGTGGAAGCCGCATTTCGGGCATTTGTTATTCTCAGTAATTATGTAGCGCAGAACCCTGAACCCATACCGTTTTATAAGTGGCTCATGACAGTTTGGGCAGTAGGTATTTTCATATTTATGTCCTGGAACATTACCCACGTAAGGATATAAAACGCCGGCTTTCTTAGCTATTTCATAAGCTTTTTCCAAAATCTCTACTTTCGTTGCTGGATTATTAAATTTGTATGCTGGATAGTACCTTGTGAAATGTAGGGGCGTCTCTGGACCAGCCTCCCTAAGAGATCTTTCAATTATTGATTTTAAACAGTCTTCGTCGTCATTGACGCCTGTGATAACTAGATTCACAAGTTCAACGTGAAAACCCATTTTCCTTGCTTCTCTAACATTTCTCCAAACCTTCTCGGGATCTATTCCGCCACAGAATTTTTCATAGACCTCTGGGTCGCCTTTAATGTCGATTTTTAAGCCGTCCATACCTGACTCGCGGAGGACCTTTAAGGCTTCAATCGTCATGTAGCCGTTTGAAACGTAGCATGCATATAGCCCCTGGGCATGTCCAATTTTAAATAAGTCGATGTTCCAGTCGGTTAGAAGGGTTGGTTCCTGGAAGCTGGAGCATAATCCCTCATCGCCTTTGCGAACCGCTAATTTAACAATATCTTCAGGCGGGTAGTAGCTACCGCTGCAATCTATGTCTGGAACCGCCTTTGATAGGCTCCAGTTCTGGCACCATGGGCAGTTGAAATTGCATGACCATGTTGAAAATGTAAGCGCTGTTGAACCCGGCCAATAGTGGAAAAATGGCTTAATCTCTATAGGTCGGCTTTCTACCGCGCTGAGGGCGCCGTAAACCAGCGTATAAATTTTGCCGTTAATATTGATTCTGGTTTTACAGAAACCTAGATTGCCCGGTGGGATTTCGCATCTCCGTTCACAAAGCGTACATTTAACTTTATAATCTGCGATTCTTTCATAAAATATGGACTCGCGAAGATTAGGCGGATATGAGGATTTTCCCAAGGCTATGCCTCAATATTCTCTTTGATGAGACAAAAATAATAAAGTTCCGCAAGTAATAATGCTTCTTTTAGAGGTTAAATAAAAAGCGTAATGCCGGTGAATTGTCGATGAATATTAAAATAAAAAATAGGGAAAAAATTTTAAGTAATGCCTCCACAGAAGTCAACCGTGAGGCGAGAAGGATAGCTTTAGATGCCGTTGAAAAGGCTCTTGAATCTGTAGATCCAAGAGTGCTCATCCGCTCAAAGGTTAAAGTTTCAGATAATAAATTAATTGTGAACAATGATATTTTCGAGCTAAAAGATTTCAGGAGAATATTTGTGGTTGGCGGTGGGAAGGCAAGCGGATATATGGCTGAAGCTCTTGAGGAGGTTCTTAATGGGCGAATAGATGACGGAGTAATCGTTGTTCCGCATGGAACAGCGGAAAGGTTTAAGGCGAAAATAGTAAGGTTTCATGAAGCAAGCCACCCAATTCCTGATCGGAGCAGTATTGAAGGTGCAAGAAAAATTATAGAGTTGGTGAAAGAGGCTGATGAAAATGATTTAGTCTTATGTCTGATCTCCGGGGGAGGATCAAGCCTAATGGCTTATCCACGTGAAGACATATCCCTTGAGGATAAGAGAAAGACTACGGAGATCCTGCTTAAATGCGGAGCGACAATCAAGGAGATAAATACTGTTAGAAAGCATCTATCAAAGTTTAAGGGTGGAAATCTTGCGAGAAGCGCCTATCCAGCAACGCTTATTAGCCTATTGCTTTCGGATGTTGTTGGCGACCCATTGGATGTTATAGCTTCTGGACCAACGGTTCCTGACACAACAACATTTAAAGATGCGATTAATGTGCTGAAAAAATATAATGTTTGGAATGAGGTTCCGGAATCTGTAAGAACTCTTCTCTTAAATGGAGAAAAAGGATTAATTGATGAGACGCCGAAAAGTGATGATCCATCTTTTAGGAAAGTTCATAATTACATTATAGGAAACAATAGGATCGCATGCACCGCAGCTACGAATGAGCTGAAGAGAGCTGGTTTAAATGCGATCCTGTTGAGCTCCCAAGTTGAGGGTGAAGCGCGAAATATAGGTTTAATAATAGGAGCCATTGCAAAAGAGATTATTTCATCAAATAATCCAGTTCAACGTCCGGCAGGGCTGGTTATAGGTGGAGAGACAACGGTTACCGTAACGGGTAAAGGTATTGGAGGCAGAAATCAGGAAATATGTCTAGCATCAGCGCTTAGAATAAGCGGATTAAAGGAGGTAGTGGTGGCCTCTGTCAGCACGGATGGGATAGATGGTCCTACGGATGCTGCTGGAGCAATTGCTGATGGTAACACCATCTTCCATTCAGAGTTAAAGGGGCTTGATGCTGAAAAGTACTTGTACAATAATGATTCCTACACATTCTTTAAGGAGATGGGCGACTTAATCTATACAGGTCCAACAGGGACAAACGTAAATGACATCTCGATTTTAATAGTGCTATAATTATTTTTTCAAAAACCTTAATTCCCATATCCGCATCATTTTTAACACGCTATCTCTGCGGCTATACAGTTACGCCCTCTGTAATTGTTAGGCCGCACTTTTCAATAAATAATTGCTCTCTCTTCATAAAACCGTCATGTCATCATAGATTATGCCGGTGATTTTAAGCGGACAAAACTAAATTTGATGGGAACTAGGGTTTTTCAAATATTAGGCTTATCCTCTCTTCTTTAGGTTTCTCTTCAACATGCCAATTGAGGGTGTAACCGCCTAAGTAGGAGCCGCTGGTAGATGTGAACAGCGGTATAAGTATGCCCTTTAATATATTTTCCATTCCTATTATTGGATAGCCGACGGCTACCAGATATATCAGAAACAGCGTAAAGCCGATGATGCTTGGAAAAACCATGTTCACCTTAAGCTTCTCCTTAACCTTATATCCCAAGTATAATCCGCCAAGAAAACCGGCTGGCAGATAAATTAACCCTAACCTAATTAGGTAGTATCCATTTCTCGCCTCTTCAAAAATGAAAACTCCCAGAGAACCATACGACTTGCAGATCCATTCGGTAAGCCTCCAAGATGCCCCAAACCCCTCGAGAACGAAAAATGCGACAAAACATATGGCTCCGCCTATAAACATATGAATTATTAACCACGGATCTATTTTTTCACTCACTCTCATATTTCACCACCAAAGAGTTTACTAATATTTGGAAGTCATTATATGTTGCGTTCCATGCTTGATCTTTCCAGGTATAGAAAATTATTTCAAGGAGATTGCGCTCTGTCAATGAAGAGATAAAAATGCCCGTAATATTATAAGTCATATTTTCCCCCGTCGATGTCGATATATTTTTAATTTGAATCTTTGAGTAGGATGCCTGCCGCTTAGAGACTTTAATGGTTCCATTCTCAACAAATTGCAGCGTGGCCTCCTGGCTTCTATTTAAAAACCATTTATAGAACCTTTCAATTTCAAAAATTGCTACTGAAAATTCATCCGTAATATTTTGCTTGCCAAGGAAACCTTGCACAGATTCTTGAGTTTTATAGTAAATTATGTATGTCATTGCGTCTTCTTCGGCATTAAGCAGATAAATTGCACAGATAGATTCATTTTCCCAAAATGGAGTAACATATGGGTATGGTGTACGCCAGCCCCTCGGAAGTTTAAATTCAATAGTTTTCATGTTAATATGCAGGTAATTTCCATCCTCAGTTAGATTTCCCATTAAAGTTATATGTATTATTAAATATCCCGCCAATGAGAAGGCTAAAATCGATATTAAGAAAACCGCAAGCGGCAATCGTATTCCAAACAGCTTACTTCTCATGTATAAATCCCAACGATATTTTCTACTTCTTTAATATCATAACTGAATAAAACTTTTTTGGAATTAGCATGATAAACATCAACCGAAAGACTTGAATACTTCCATATGAAAATCCATGCATTAGGATCCACCACTGAGAGTTGGCATGCTGGAGGAAGAATTATGCGAAAGATGAAGGCTGCAGTTTTACATAAACCTTTAGATATGAGGATAGAATATCTTGACGTCCCGGAGATAAGCCCCCTCGATGTTCTTGTGAGGATAAAGAGGGTTGGCATATGCGGCTCAGATGTACATTTCTATCTTCAAGGCAGAATATCATCCTTCATAGTGGAGAAGCCGATTATTCTTGGACATGAATGTTCAGGCGAAATCGCTGAGGTAGGAGAAAAGGTTACAAACGTTAAAGTTGGTCAAAGGGTCATTATTGAGCCGGGTTTCACCTGCGGAGTATGCGAATATTGCAGGTCTGGACGATACAATTTATGTAGAGATGTCCGCTTCTATGGAACTCCACCCTACAATGGTGCTTTCGCAGAGTATGTTTCAGCGCCAGCTCATAACGTCTATCCGATGCCTGATAACATGACTTACGGGGAGGGAGCCATGATTGAGCCCTTAGCCGTTGGAATGATGGCTGCTAAGCGCGGCGGGGTCACGGTTAATGACAGCGTCGCAATATTCGGCGCTGGACCAATTGGGCTCTTAGCCCTCCAAGCTGCTAAGTCTCACGGCGTAATTGACGCTTATGTAATTGACGTCATTGATTATCGGCTTGACTATGCCTTAAAATTGGGCGCTGAGAACGCTATAAACGCCTCTAAGGAAAATGTTCCTGAACAGATTATGCAGTTAACTGGCAAAAAAGGCGTCGACGTTGTTATTGAAGCATCAGGTTCAATTAAGGCTTTACAGCAAGCATTACATATCGTTAAACCCGGCGGACGCATAGTTCTTGTTGGATATCCGCTGGTTGAGGTTCCGCTTTTAATTGACAGAATCCTAGAAAAAGAATTAAACATTCTAGGGGTTCACAGATACGCGAACGTTTTTCCAGCAGCCATAAAATGCGTTTCCTCAGGAAAAATCGATGTGAAAACCCTTATAACTCACGTATTTCCATTAGAGAGAATCCTAGAGGGCTTCGACGTTCACATTAAGAAAGTTGGCAATCCCATTAAAATCCAAATTGAAGTTTCTTAGGATTTCATAATACGCGCGCGGCTCAAACCGCTAGGCTTTACAGCTGAAGGTTCAGGAAGCTGCGTGAAAAGCATGCTTTGAGGAAAGGGGTCATAGAAAAGGCGGTTGTTGCCCATGAGATGCTTCGCATAATCTATTTTATATCGAAGTGCCTAGAGCCTTATTACGGTGGGGATCATCGTCTTTTCAGTGAGAAAATTTAAGAGGCTGGAACATAAAGCTGCTCTTGGCTTGCCGAACCTTGTCTTAGATGCTTTCCCTTAGCGCTTTCCATAGAAAAAAGCGCGGCTATTTCCTCCACGCTTTTCTCTAAGGCTTCTAGAGGTTCAAATCCCTTTTTAAAGGTTAACGTGTAAATTTTGGAGTAGTGGATTCTTGCTTCAAAATTGTACTTTTCCAGCGTATTCCATGGCGGTTCGATGGTTTTGTCAGTTTTTATTCCTGGGCAACATTCATCTAGGTATAGTGTATGGTTGTCGCTGGGGCTATATGGGATGAATGGGTAAAGCCTACACCTCATGGGGCGGGCTGGGTATATGCGACAGTAAGCTTTTCCCTCCCTATTTTCGAGGAAAACGCATCTTCCGCCGCCTTTATCCCTCAGAACCGGTATGGCTGTAAGGTCGGCTATGACGGCGACGATGTATTTACCCCTTAGTTCACGCCATTCTATACCTAAATAATTAGCTATTCTCAGGATGTCAAAGGCTGTAAGCCCAAGATTAGGTCCATTGCTACAGCATTGACCGCACATCAGGCACTCAAAATTTACTTTGCTGCCAAAGGAGACCTTCCTATATAGGTGGGTCATATTTGGGCAGATTTTAAGATTTGATTATGATGAATAATAAGTTTACGCTGACTGCTAACCCATTTGCGGTAGGCTTCATCTAGGTTCTCAGAGGTCAGCACATAATCTCGGATAAAGTTAACATGGCGCCAGATAAGCCTTTCAGCCTCTTCAGGGAAAAGCTTACTCTGCTCTATGAGAGCTTCCAATATTTCAAGGGGTTTGAATATGTAAAGCCGCTCGACGCATCTCACCCTCACCTGATGCCCCATGCTCCTTAAGTGTTTAGCCATTTTCCACCCTGAAAGGCCCGTTAAGCATATGCAGCAGCCTCTAGCTTTTATTCCAACAATTTCAGCCTCAAACATCAATGTTTCTGACATATGCTCTTTTATCACCCTCATCCACTCTTCAACGTTAATTTTACCTGTAACGCTTGCTCTAGCAGTTAGGCATGCTATTTTGCTAGCAACCTCAAAACTCATGTGATAATAATCTACATCGCAGTAGCAGTAGACCTTAGTGGCTTCACTAATGCGGCTTAGAGCCTCTAGGATCGGCTCGTTTAGATATAGCCAAGCGCCTAAAGGCTCGGGGAGAAACCTTCCCGCCTCTATTTTGCTCAGCATCCCACTTAGGGAAATCCTGCCTGAAACATAATCCGAAATTATAGATTGAAGGTTTCTAGGAAAATTTAAGAATATTGCGTCGCACTCCATGTTTTTAACAATCTCAGCGGCTTTCCTAGCTGAGGATCGCAAGTATGGAACAATGATCAAACATATTTCAGCCATACAACATATAATAGATAAACTTGTTAATAATTAGGTTTTACTGCAGCCGACGTTGCAAACGTTTAAAAGATTCAGGAGAAATGCCTTTTGCTTGTTAACTTGTTATTTCATTATAACCTGTTTATTTTACGCCTGATTTTTCCGCAGTATGCCTAGGCCTAGAGCGTTGATGCTTTTGTATCCATTCTGACTCAACAGACCAGAGTTTATTTAGATTTATCGAAGTTGAGGATGTTCCGATGACCTATGAAGCCCATGCTGGCTGAGGTTAGATAGGCGTGGGATTGGGAGATGCGGCGCCCCCTTAATCGGCAGATGCGGCCTAGAAGCGTAAAACTCCGGGGCGAAAACTGGAAGCCCGCGGTCTTCAGCCATGATAGATCATGTATATTTTATCTACCGCAAAATCTAATGTATACTACGTGCTATCTCAACAACAGTTTTTGCTAAGATAATAGCGTCTTCCCCGATGAGCACAACCATAGGTTCTTTTCCAATGTCCCCTTTATGGTATATTACATCTGGGACGCAGCCGGCTTTCTCAATTGCAGCTTTAACACCCCAAGGTATGCTCATTCCTTCAATACGCTTAATTTCTTCGGGTTCCTCGCTTCTATCGTATGATGATATTTTAAGCCCTTTACCGCCCAAAGCATCAAGAATTTTCTCTGAAAATTTTATATTAATTGCGGCTCTTTTAGTAGGATCATGCTTCATCACTTCAAGTATGTATCTTGCTAAATGGGATGATGCGCCGAAATCCGGATAAGAAGACCTAACGCCGCTGAATGCTCTCACGATTCTTCCCGGAATCGCCGCTATATCTTCTAGGCTTTCAGCGTATGGAAGCGCCATAGCGATGTTAATTCCAACCTCAGGTATGACAAAAACCACGTTAGGTGAGGATTCGAGGATTCTTCTGGCTTGATCGACGTTTTTTAAGACTTGATATTTCGATGCCTCCTTATATAGCTGAGCCATTGGATTAACCGGTCCGGCTCCTCTCCCGATATTTAGCCCAAATTTTATTGAGTATGTGATGAATTCTTTCGCTTTCTCAACCGCTGAGGGCAAGTCATAGCCCCTTGCAATAAAGGCGGCTATGGCGGCTGAGAAGCTGCATCCAGTTCCATGCGTTGTATTTACATTTAACCTTTCCGCTTCAAAGATTCTATAGCCGCCCCTATAATATAGCACGTCGACAGCGTTTGCAACGTCTAAATGCCCACCCTTGATCACAGCCGCCTGCGGGCCCATTCCGCAGATTTCTTCAGCAGCTTTTTTAGCATCCTCAAGGCTCTCAATTCTTCTTCCAGTTAAACGTTCAGCTTCAAATCTGTTTGGGGTGACAACTGCTGCTAAAGGAAATAAATACTTCCTTAAAGCCTCAGCCGCCTCAGCTTTTAATAAGGGCGCTCCGGACTTCGCTATCATAACAGGATCGACCACAAGCGGGAAACCGTATTTTGAAACTTCTGAAGCAACGGCTTTTATGATCTCCTCAGTATAAAGCATGCCGGTTTTCCCAGAGTCTATTCCCATATCTTCAGCCACTTGCCTAATTTGCTCCTTCACAACATCAGGCTTAACGCATTCGATAGCGGTCACCGAGTAGGTGTTCTGAGCCGTTACGCATGTTATCGCTGTTGTACCATGAACGCCTAGGGCTGCGAAGGTTTTCAGATCAGCCTGTATTCCAGCCCCTCCGCCGGAATCACTTCCAGCAATAGATATGGCTACCGGAGTTTTCCCGCTCAACCATTTATGCTCAAACATCCGCCAACTCCTCAATCATAATAAAGATGCTAATGTGTCAAATATGTTAAAGGCATCGAGATTTAAGCGCATCTTTCAGCATTTTTATGGCGCAGTATTCTGAGCACATTGAGCATGATTCTGGACTTTTAAGTTTAGATCTGCTGCGCACTTCTATAGCCTTCTCTGGGTCAATGGCGTTCTCTATTTGCTTCCTCCAGTTTAATGCCGCTCTAGCTTTAGCCATCTCTAAATCTTTAGCGATTGCTTTACGTCCAAGCTTGGCTATGTCGGCGGCATGCGCCGCTATCCTTGTTGCTATAACGCCCTCCTTCACATCATCTAGTGAGGGTAATCCAAGATGCTCTGATGGAGTCAAGTAGCAAAGGAAGTCTGCGCCCGCTAAGCCTGCTAATGCCCCTCCAATCGCACCAACTATATGATCATATCCGGGAGCTATCTCCGTCACAACAGGGCCTAGAACGTAAAGCGGCGCTTCCCTACAAATTGTTTTTGCGAGCCTAATATTCGTCTCCACATGATTCAGCGGTAAATGCCCTGGGCCCTCAACCATTGCTTGAACATTGGCGTTTCTAGCCCTCTCGATAAGCTCGCTAACCGTCAATAATTCCTGCATCTGGAAGTAGTCTGTTGAGTCGAATATGCATCCGGGCCTTAGTCCATCCCCTAAGCTTAAGGCGAAATCATATTTGGCGGAGATTTCAAGGAGATAATTATAGTTCTTATATAGCGGGTTTTCCTCACCATTATGTAGCATCCACACGGCTAGGAATGTTCCGCCTCTACTTACGATCCCCATTAAGCGGGGATGCTTCGCGATTTTTTCAACAATCCCCTTTGTAACGCCGCAATGCACAGTCATGAAGTCAACGCCGTCTTTAGCATGCTTCTCTATTATATTGAAGATGTCATCCTCAGTCATATGAACAATCGACCCCTTTCTCCTAGCAGCCTCCACGGCTGCCTGATATATCGGGACTGTTCCAACTGGAACATTAACCGCTTTCAAGATTGCTCTACGTATCTCATCCAAGCTGCCGCCGATGCTGAGATCCATTATTGTGTCTGCACCATATTTTATGGCTATTTTAGCTTTTTCAATTTCCAGGTTTAAGTCGCATACATCAGGGCTTGTGCCGATGTTGGCGTTAACCTTAGTCCTTAAACCTTTCCCAACGCCTATAGGATGGATGTTCTCTCGCTGAACATTACGCGTTATGATCACTGTTCCTTCAGCGATGCGCATGCGTATATTCTGCGGCGATTCATCCTCATCTCGGGCGATCAGCCGCATCTCTTCGGTTTCACGTCCTTCCTTAGCAGCCTTCATTTGAGTCGACATTAATGAGACACCTCAACGAAACATGCCATTGATTCAGAAATTTAATGTTAAGGAACTTATTATTGGTTTTGATGCTGTTTTTATTTTTAAGTGAATTTTAACGTAAAATTCTTATTTATGTCTAACATATAATCCTAAAAATTCCAAATGAGCTGATGGAATTTGCCCGTAAAAATCTTTAAAATCGAGGATGGAAACGCCTTTGTTCTAGAGCGGGTCATGTATACTAAGCGTTACACCCTATCTCTTGACAGAGACAAGTGTGTAGGCTGCGAACTCTGTGCACTCGCATGTCCAAAGGAGGCTATAAAAATAGTTAACCCATTGGAGTTTGTGGATATTGAAAATCCGCCTAAGAAGATCACAGTTACCGTATTAAGTGATAAATGCAATTTCTGCGGTATATGCAGCGAGATATGTATTTTCGGAGCTTTTAAGCAAAGCGTTAATGGTGAAGAGTTTATCCCGGTCCTAGAGAGCGAGAGTTTTCCGAGGGTAATCCATGAGATTGAAGTTGACGAGAGCAAATGTCCAGTAGGCTGCAAGGTTTGTGAGGAAGCATGCCCGCTCAGCCTAATCAAGGTTAGGTGGGATGATAAGTTGGAAGGTAAGGTCAGCGTTGAGGTTGATAAGGATCATTGTCCAGTCTGCCGGATATGCGAGGTTAAATGCCCATATAACGCGATACATACCAGAAAAATAATTTCCGGGCTGATTAGGGTGAATGTTAATGTATGCCCTGAGGGCTGCCGGGCATGTGTTGACGCATGCCCAATACCTAATGTTCTTTTCATATCCAGTGATGGAAAAGTTAATTTTAACGATTCTTTCTGCGTCTATTGCGGTGCATGTAAGAATGTCTGCCCAGTTGAGGGAGCCATAGATCTTAAGAGAATATCGGTGCATCATACGCCTGTTAAGTCGGGCGCGTGGAATAAAGCCCTAGAAAGATTAACGTCAACTGAGAATATGGCTAAGGAGCTGCGCAGCAAATCAATATTTAAAACTTATGAATCCGTGAAAAGACTTCACACATGGAGCCGTGCTAACAAATGAGCGGCAAACCTGAAGATATAAGAGTAGGCGTCTTTGTTTGCCACTGCGGGCTGAACATAGCCGGTGTGGTTAATGTTAAAGAGGTAGTTGAGTATGCGAAAACCTTGCCAAACGTTGTCTTCGCAATTGATAACAGATACACATGCTCAGATCCAGGTCAGGAGGAAATTAGGAAGGCGATTAAGGAGCATAGGCTTAACCGAGTTGTTGTTGCAGCATGCTCACCAAGGATGCATGAGCCTACGTTCAGAAGATGCGTGGCTGAAGCTGGGCTAAACCCATACTTGTTTGAGATGGCAAATATTAGAGAGCATTGCTCATGGTGTCATCCGAGCACACCTAAAGAGGCAACTGAGAAGGCTAAGGAAATAGTTAAGATGGCTGTTGCCAAAGCCAGATTGCTCCGTCCCCTTGAGCCGATAGAGGTGCCCGTCACATCAGATGCTTTGGTTGTGGGCGGAGGAGTCGCCGGGATAAATGCCGCCCTTGAGCTGGCGGAGATGGGCTTCAAGGTGTATTTGGTTGAGAAGAATGAGAGCATAGGTGGGCATATGGCGCAGCTAGATAAGACCTTTCCAACATTAGACTGCTCAATATGTATTCTGGGTCCAAAAATGGTTGATGTCGCCCGTCATCCGAATATTGAGATAATATCCTTCGCCGACTTACTGAGCGTTGAGGGCTACGTTGGGAACTTTAAAGTTAGGATTAGAAAAAACCCGCGGTATGTCCTTGAGGATAAATGCACTGGTTGCGGCGAATGCCTCCCCGTATGCCCAATTGAGTATCCAAACGATTGGGACATGAATTTAGGCGTTAGGAAAGCCATATCCGTCCCGTTTCCGCAAGCGGTGCCATTAATTTACAGAATAAATAGAGATTACTGCATAGAATGCTATAAATGCGTTGATGCATGTGGACCGCGGCAAGCAATAAATTTCGACCAAAAACCGGAGGAAATCGAGCTTAGGGTTGGCGCCATAGTTGTTGCAACCGGATATGATATTTACTTGCCTGAAGATGGAAACCTTTACGGCTATGGGAAATACAGTAACGTCATAACCAGCCTGGAGTTTGAGAGGCTTATCTTGGCAGCTGGTCCAACAGGCGGACATATTATCCGCGCATCGGATGGAAAAACACCGAAGACGGTTGTGTTTATTCAATGCGTTGGATCAAGGGATGTCAATAAATATCCCTACTGCTCAAACTTCTGCTGCATGTACACGCTTAAGCACACGATTCAGTTGAAGGAGCATTATGGAAACGATGTTGAAGTTTACGTCTTCTATATGGATATGCGCAGCAACTTCAAAGGATATGAGGAATTCTATCAGAGAGCCAGGGAAATGGGCGTGAACTTCATTAGGGGAAGAGTGTCGAAGGTTATTGAGGATCCGGAGACAAAAAATCTCATAATACATGCTGAGGACACGTTGCTCGGTGAACCGATAGAGCTTGAGGCTGAAATGGTTGTTCTGGCAACAGCCGCCATACCGAACAAGAGCGCTGAGGAAATTGCGAGAATTCTGAACATAACCAGGGGGACAGATGGGTTCTTCATGGAGAGCCATCCGAAGCTTAAGCCTCTTGATACACCGGTTGATGGAATATTCTTAGCTGGAGCATGCCAGGGTCCGAAGGATATCCCCTATAGTGTCGCTCAGGGATGCGGCGCAGCCTCCAGGGCTGCAACAATACTATCTAAGCCATCGGTTAAGATTGAACCTATAATTTCAGTTGTTGATCCGGAGAAATGCAGGAATACAAAAGTTAAATGCGGCATATGCGCCACTAAATGCCCATATGGGGCAATAAAGGCTGAACCGGGTATGCCGGCGCAGGTTATATCGGCCATGTGCCATGGCTGCGGAACATGTGTGGCGGAATGTCCAGCCGACGCCATTACGCAGATGCACTTCACCGATGCGCAGATATTCGCTCAAATAGAGGCTGCTTTAGAAAATAACCCGGAAGATAAGATACTGGGTTTCTGCTGCAACTGGTGCTCATATGCAGGAGCAGACTTGGCTGGGACAAGCCGATTTGAGTATCCGCCAAACATAAGAATTATTAGGACCATGTGTTCAGGACGGATCGACAGGGATTTCGTCTTAGAAGCCTTTAGGAGGGGCGCTGGAATGGTCCTAATAGGGGCATGCCATCTACCATATGACTGCCACTATATTGATGGAAACTGGAAGATGAAGGCTAGGATGGAAGCTCTGGCTAAAGCCCTGGAGAAAATGGGTTTAACACCGGACAGATTTAGGATTGAATATATATCTGCCGCTGAAGGCTCCAAATTTGCTCAAGTGATACGTGAAATGGCTGAGAAGCTTAAGGATATTGGGCGAGAGAGAATAATCGCTGAAAACGAGAAGTTACGTCCATATCTGGAACGTATGCTTGGAAGAAAAAGATAGAGGGAATGGCCAATCTATCTTGTTGATGCTTTTGTATCCGCTTAATATCTTCGAAGCCGCGGACAAACATGGACAACCTCAATATCCCTTCGAACCTCGAATCCCTCTGAAGATCCGCTCACGCGGTTTATTCACAGAGATTTATGGACAACTTTAATATCCAAGAAACTATGGCGGGAACCTTTAAGGGTTTAAGCCGGGGCTGCTTCGAGGTTTCGAGTCGCAGTGTCCTCTTGAAACGTGAACTTCTTAATTTTTGGATAGATTTTACGTCCAACATTTGATACGTAGCCTATCGGTAAGCCTTTTCATCCTCTGTTGAGCGATTAAATGCCAAATTATTAACTTTTAAATATTTCCTTGTACTGCGGCACGACATCAGCCATAAAAAGCCTCATGCCCTCCAATGTTTTATAATGTCTAACCATTTCTTTTATGACATCAAAGGGTAAAGTTGCTATGTCAGCGCCTGCCTCAGCAGCCTCTCTAACTTGCCTAGCATTCCTTATGCTTGAAGCAATAACCTGGGTTTTGTAGCCATAATTTCTGTAGATTTTAACTATCTTCGCAACCAGATCTACACCGCTCATTATCCCATTATCTTGGCTTGAGTTTAGAAGATCCCTAATGTTTTCGCTTCGATATGCCTCTGCAACTGAGCCGAGATTTCTGATGTATTCGTAAATTTTCGTTTCCCTAATGTTCTTCAGGAGCTCATGGTCAAAGTAGTCTTCTTTTTTAAAATCTACCCCAATACTCATTCCCATCTTCGCTCTGATGTAATCGTCAATTCTTCCAGCAAATGGGCTTACGTAAGAAGCGCCGGCCTTAGCTGCTAGAAGAGCTTGCTCCGGCGTCATAACCAAAGTGCAGTTTACGGGTATCCCATCCTCACTAAGCCTTTTTATAGCCTTAAGTCCATCAAAATCTAAGCCGTCGTCCCCAAGGCTTGGATTTATAGGTATTTTAATGACGACCTCACCGTACGAACTGAACTTATTGTAGAGCAGCCTAGCCTGCTCAATCATTTCCTCGGCTTTCACAGCGATCACTTCTAAGCTAACTGGTCCCGGAACGGTTTTCAAAATTTCTTTTATGTAATCTTCCATCGCTATTCTGCCCTTTCTCTCATCAACAGCCTTCTTGATTAATGAAGGGTTTGTCGTCGCCCCATCAATCACGCCCCATTCGCAGGCCTTTTTAATCTCATTTAACTCCGCTGAATCGATGAAGATTTTCATGCAAATGCACCTCAAAATTTAATATAAGCTGCTAACATATATAATATGCGCAACTGTGGGGAATAAACTCTTTAATGGGATAGATCTTATGCATGGAGCGATGGTGATAGCTGGGCTTGATTTGGCAGCCAACCCTAGAAGATGCAGCGGTTATGCTTCCATGGATTTAAATGAAAGAACAATATTTAATGTTAAGTGCCTCTATAATGATGAGGACATCCTCAACGAGATTTTGAAGGATAAAGTTAAACTTTTAGCTGTTGACGCCCCAATTTCGCCGGAACCAGTATTTAGGGATGTTGATAGAAAAGCGATAAGAGGGGGTTATAGGGTTTTGCCGCCAACATTAGGAGCCATGAGGATGCTGGCGGCTAGAGCCTGGAGACTTTATGAGATGCTTTCAATTAAAGGCATTGAAGTTATTGAAACCCATCCGAGAAGCGCTTTAAAATCATCAGGTGAGAAAAGTGTAGAAGCGCTTTTAATTAAAATGGACATTAAATTGAATGTGGATAATAGCGTATTGCTCATAAAAGATTTGAGGGACGCTATTGTAAGCCTAGTCGTAGCATACTGCTATCAGAGCAAAGCACGCTTAATGGAAATTAAGGGCGAAGACGGAGTAATATATCTGATAGGAGAGCTTTTATAGTGAGAGCGTAAAAAGATTTTTCCTATGTTTTCATCAACATTCTCCCCACTAAAAAGGAAAGACTCTCGCTCCCATCATTTCTCTATGAAGCCCATTTGCTTTTTAATTTCAAGGATTTCTTCGGATGATGGTTTTCGTGGGTAATTATAGATTGGACCTTTAGGGTCCTCATTATAGTATGGTCTATTGCAGTCTGGGCAGCCGGAGGTTAAGAAGGGTTCGCCAGACAGAATAATTCTCCGAAGGTCCTCAGCGGATATGCCAAAGTCAAATATGAATCCATTCTTAAACCTCATATCCTCAAAGCGTCTTATTCCACGCGTTATTAGATAGTGAGCAATCTGCACCCTACGGTAGTAGGCTAAAGGCGGCCTAGGATGATTGGCCATGCGCGTTCCAGGTATAGGTGTAAAAGCGAAAAGCGCTGGGAAAACGCCTATATCAACGCATCTCTGCATTATGGACGCGAGGTCTTCCTCCCTCTCACCTAAGCCCACTATTAGATGGGTTGTAACCTTCATTCTCCCAAAAACCTTAACCGCGGTTTTCAATGCGTCAAGATGGCTTTGCCACTTATATGGTCCGGCTATTATCTCGCCCTTAACCTTAGTGAAGATCTCCTCCGTGGCTGCGTCGAGAGCTATGCTAACCCTCTCCACACCAGCCTCGCGAAGATTAATCATTTCTTCATATTTCAATGGTTGACAGGAAACTGAGATTGGAACATCCGATGCTGAATGGATTAATGCTGATATATATGCAATGTCGCTTTGCACGCCAGGGTAATTTAACGCCTGAATGCATACGCGCTTCACCTTTCCATCATCATATGCTATTTTAATTCCATTAATGACGTCATTTAAGTTGAAAGCTGGCCATGTAACCCTTGAAAGCATATCAGCCCTGCCGCTGCTAGATCTAGATTGAGGGCAAAATGCGCAGTTTGCTGAGCATCTGCCGCGTCTATATGTGAGCAGGTAGGCTGTTGTTGGTTCAGCGTTTATCATGCCTCTCATTAAACCTAAAACTATTGCTGAGCCGAATGAAACCCTTATCTTTTTCAAATCCATTAGCGATGCTCCTTCACCGTAAAAGTTATCTTCCAACTTTTCTAATTTAAATCTATGTATATTGTTTTCTCCGAGAAATGCCTAGAATATTGGGAGCCCGGACATCCAGAGTCTCCGGAAAGAGTTTATCAAGCCTATAAGCTGCTTAGAGAGAAAGGGTTTAAGTTCGTCCAGGCTGAACCATGCCGGGAGGAGGATTTACTGTTAGTTCACAGCAGAAGGTTTATTGAATCCGTGAAGAATGAGATGCTTTACGATCCGGATACTCCAAGTCTCCCCGGCATATATGATTACGCTAGATTGTCAGCCGGTTCAGCGATAAAAAGTATGGAAATCGCCCTAGAAGGCGAGAAAGCCTTCTCTTTAATGAGACCTCCTGGGCATCATGCCGGTGTGAACGGCAGAGCCCTTGGGGCGCCGACGCTTGGATTCTGCTATTTTAATAATATCGCTGTTGCATGCATGAAGGCTCTTCAGAAGGTTAAAAAGGTCGCGATACTTGATATAGATAGCCATCATGGTAATGGAACACAGGAAATCTTCTTCAGGAACCCTAGGGTGCTATTTGTTTCGCTCCACAGATATGGGGGCGTTTATCCGGGAACTGGTGAAACCTCAAAGGAGAACTGTCTAAATTATCCATTCACCCATGCGGTTGGAGATTCGGAATATTTAAGGACATTGAAGATTGCTTTAGACGAGATTAAAAAGTTTAATCCGGATCTTATAGCTGTTTCAGCAGGCTTTGACACCCATAAGTATGATCCAGTTTGTAGCCTAGGCTTAAGCGAAGACTCCTACATCATTATTGGGCGCATGATCGCTGAGCTCAGCAAGAGAACATTTGCCGTTCTCGAGGGTGGATACGGAAGGTATTTTCCAATATGCGTATTTAACTTTTTAAGTGGGCTTGAGCAATATTAGCCGGAGAAAACAGCTATCATCATCTTTATGGAGGGCTAACATCTTGATCACGGATGATGACGCAATTAAAGACTATAACCTTTACGAGAATATGAAAGTAAGCGATTTAATAGTTCAAATGAGGGATGCATGGGGCTTCACAGCTGAGAAAATCGCGGCTGGGGTAGATATTTTAAGAATGATGATTTCTGATAAGGAGTGCCTAAAATTTCTCTCATTTCCAGCTTGCATAGTGGCAACGGGAACCAGAGGCGCTCTTAAAGAGATGGTTAAGCGCCGCCTTATAGATGTTATTATAACTACATGTGGAACATTAGATCATGATCTAGCTAGAAGCTGGAGAAATTATTATCGCGGATCATTCAACTTAGACGACAGGGAACTTCATAAAGCGGGCATAAACCGCCTCGGAAACGTGCTGATCCCAAATGAGAGTTACGGTATTATAATTGAAAGGAAGATGCAGGAGCTCCTATCAGCGCTCTGGAGCGAGGGCATTAGAGAGCTTTCAAGCCGTGAGCTTAGTCGAGAGATAGGCCTAAGGCTTTGTAACGAAGACTCAATACTTTATTGGGCTGCAAGAAATAATATACCAGTTTATGTGCCGGGCATAACGGACGGAGCTGTTGGCTACCAGATATGGCTTTTCTCGCAAGACCGCGAAATAAAGATAGATATCATGAAGGATGAGCAGGAAATTAACGACTTAATATTTGATGCGGAGAGAACAGGGGCACTCATAATTGGCGGCGGAATATCAAAGCATCACGTAATATGGTGGAATCAATTTAAGGGAGGCTTAGACTACGCAATTTACATAACAACCGCTGTTGAGTGGGACGGCAGCCTATCAGGCGCAAGGGTTCGCGAGGCAATCTCATGGGGTAAGGTTAAGGAGACAGCGAGGCATGTGACTATTGAGGGGGATGCAACGGTAATACTGCCTCTTATCGTTGCCGCATTAATCTCTTAAACAAAGATTAAATGTTAAACCATCCTGTAATATCTTTCATAAATTAATAGGAAGATAGCTCTAACTATTAAGGCAACGCCTAGAAGCATTAAGAAGCGCGCCCAGAAGATAAAGTATTCAGTTAAGGTTACGGGCTTGCTGAGCAATAGGCTTGAAATATAGCCTAATCCAAGCCAAAATATGAGGTTTGATAAGGTTTCAGCCTTCTTTTTAACAGGTGAGTTAGCGAGGTATCTGAGCGCTAAAATAAATGCTTGAACAGATCCGAAAAGTAGGCTGAACCACATAAGGGCTAAGTACACTATTGAAAGGGCTTCTGGGTTAACGGGAGCAATGAACCATAAGTCTGTATTTGGTATTTTAACAATCCTGAAAATCTTAGGGAATAACAGTATTTCATCTAAGAGATTGGGAAGTGAGAGAAAAATTGCGCCGATTATTGTAAAGAAGGCACCTATAGAAATTGCGCTGAAGAGATTTTCATCCCAGACTGGCATAGATAATTTATCTCGCGATTTTTCTTCCCCGCTGCTCATAGCTCTTCCATCTTTATTTCGTTATCGCATTTCTGAACATGTTCATGGAAAGCTAATTAACTTACTATGTAATAAATATATTTGTTAAGAGAGATTTAAAGCGTGTGAGATTATGGCGCGATGCCATAGATGCGGTGCAAAACTGGATGAGGATATGTTGTATTGCCCGAATTGCGGCTCAAAAGTAAGAGCGAGATATAAAGAGGATTTTAGGGGATTCTTGATCGGCGGCATAATTCTGCTGTTCAGCGGTCTAATATTTTATTTGCAAGTTACCGGAAGCTTGAGGGCGGGAGCTATGCTGGCTATTATATTAATTGCAATTGGCTTACTAATTATATGCACGAAAATTCTTTCAGCTAAAAGAAGAGCCCATCAAGGAAGATAAACCCAATTTATCGACCGCCCTAAACAAGAAAGGGAATAAAATAAACATTACGTATAAATTCACGGACGTGGCAACTTAAGGTTTATATGTCTTCTT
>Ga0209183_1000110_pt1 | contig 38736 bp, 37 predicted proteins | sample LHCtaG_2_FD_184120 | JGI IMG/M metagenome (GOLD analysis project Ga0209183, IMG submission 184120) | Hot spring microbial communities from Little Hot Creek, USA to study Microbial Dark Matter (Phase II) - LHC4sed_replicate (SPAdes)... | ecosystem: Environmental > Aquatic > Thermal springs > Hot... | reverse complement strand
GGTGGCACACCCCCTGCTTCTAAGGTGGAACGGGATGAGGTGGGAGCCTAAAAGGGGCAATGAACAACCAACCAATGAACACCCTAGAAGCAGGAATCTCCCGGCTTCAGCCGTGGAGAGTGTCAAAGAATCGTAAGATAAACCTGTTAAAGCGTTATAAGGTGCCTAGTGCTAATTATTTCTTTGGTGTCCTGAAATGAGGGTTAGAAAGCTTCAGGGGATAACCGTTAATGTGGAGCGGACGGGTGAATATATTATCGATGAGGAGGGTGAGAGATGGGAAAAATGTATTTTCACAGTTGAGATCACAGGATTTTCGAAACGCACTCCCAATGAGGTTCTCCCGGAAAGTCTGAAGGGGAAACATGTGAAGATTGTGCGATATTGCCTCTACGACTGGCATTATAAGATCGGCGTTAGGAAAACGCTTGAGCCTGATGAAACGGAAGCGGTCCTCTCAGGTAAGCCGACGGATACGGTTTTCTGGTAGATTAAATGGGTGATAAAGAGCTTATGCGCTTCTATTCTAAAACAATCACGGATGTTGAAAACGAGGTTTATGTTGATGAATGGAGCTTATCGAGCAGCGACCTTAATGCTGGAGAGGGCTGGCGGATAGAGAAACGTAGGCTCCGCGGAGGCCCATCGGACGGCGTGGATGTGATAACTGTTGATAATGGCTTTCTATCTTTCACCGTTGTGCCGACTAGAGGCATGAGCATATGGAAGGGTGAATGTCAAGGTTTCCCTATAGGTTGGCGTTCACCAGTAAGGCATCCGGTCAACCCGTTCTTCCTTAACCTTGAGGAGAGGAGGGGACTGGGCTGGCTGCGGGGGTTCAACGAATGGATCGTTAGATGCGGACTAGAAAGTTTCGGCGCGTCAGGCATAGATGTAATAAGGGATAATATGGGTAATGAGATTGAGGTTCTGCTGCCGCTTCATGGAAGAATAGCGAACACTCCTGCCAGCCTAGTTAGGGTTAAGGTTGGATTGGATCCGCCTTATGAGCTAGGCGTTGAGGGAGTAATATATGAAAGCTCCATGTTCGGTCCAAACCTGAAGCTGAAAACATCCATAGTCACCACTCCTGGAAGCAGAACCATAAAAATATTAGATGTAATAGAAAACTTACGCGGGACTCCCGATGAAATGCAAATCCTATATCACTGCAACTATGGCAAGCCTCTGCTGGAGGAGGGTGCGCAGTTTCTAGCGCCGATTAAACGAGTTGCCCCTAGAGATGGGGAAGCTGCGAAGGACATCGACTCCTTTAACATCATCGGTCCGCCTGAGAGGGGCTTCGTTGAACGCGTCTACTTTATGGAGCTTCTCGGGGATATGGAGGGATATACGGAGACTATGCTTGTAAATAAGGGTTTAGAGAAGGCTGTTTCCCACAGATTTTCAGTTAAATCCCTCCCATTCTTCACTTTTTGGAAGAACACCGCTGCGGAAGAGGACGGATATGTTGTTGGGCTTGAGCCGGGCACGGGTTTCCCAAACGCAAGAAGCTTCGAAAGGAAGCATGGTAGAGTTATAAAGCTTGGACCGGGTGAAAAATATAATGTTGAGCTTTATATCTCGCTGTTTTTGGGCAGAGATGAGGTTGAGGAGGCAATCGGCAGAATTAAAGCGATTGGAGGATGCGCTGAGCCAATGATTCATAGGGAACCCATAGAAGAATTCTCGCAAATTTAAGAGGAAATTAAAGATTATTAATGGAGAATTTTTATACGAGCAGATTCCTCCATAATTTGTAATGTTTAGCCGGGTGGGAAATTGATGGATGGTAGGGTTAAGGTTGGAATAAGCGGTCTTGGAAGAAGCGGATGGAATATTCATGCAAACCTTTTTGAATCTTTATCGGACAAGTACAGCGTGGTTGCGGTTACCGATCCTATAGAGGAGAGGCGTAGGGAAGCCGTAGCGAAGTTTGGATGTAGAGCCTACTCGGAATTTGAGCGGCTGATCAGCGATGATGAGGTTGAGCTGGTTGTTGTTGCCACACCAAGCCATCTTCATTCTTCCCAAACAATTATGGCTCTTGAAGCCGGCAAAAATGTTGTCTGCGAGAAACCTATGGCTGCAACCATAAATGAGGCTGATGAAATGATAAGGGCTGCGGAGAAAACCGGAAAAGTTCTCTCCATCTTCCATAACAGCCTATTTGCTCCAGACTACCTGAAGGTTAAAGAGGTTATTGATTCCGGTAAGCTGGGGCGCATCATCCTTGTAAAGATTTATAATCATTCATTTAGTAGGCGCTGGGATTGGCAAACCTTAAGGAGGTTCGGCGGTGGAGAGCTAAGAAATAATGGCGTGCACTCTATTATTCAGGGGCTCCAAATCATCGGAAGCAAGGAGCCGGAGGTTTTCTGCGATCTGAAGAGAGCGTTAACTCTTGGCGATGCTGAGGATCATGTTAAAATACTCTTAAAGGCTCCTGAATCCCCCCTGGTGGATATTGAGGTAACTAGGGCATGCGCCTATCCCCAGGAAAAATGGTTGGTTATGGGAACGCAGGGGGGCTTAGCCGGAACATCCAACCTATTAAGATGGAGATATTTTAATCCTAAAGATCTTCCGCCGAGGCAGGTTGAGGTTGAACCGGTGCCGGATCGCAGCTACAACGTGGATAATATTACGTGGATTGAGGAGAACTATGCTGTAGAAGCGGGTTACCAATCCAGCGGCTTACTCTTCTATGAAGAACTTTATAGGACGCTACGCTACGGTGCGCCTCCGCCGGTCCCGCTGGATCTTGCACGTAGGGTCATGTGGGTTGTGGAAAAATGCTTTGAATCATGCGGGGTTCAGACTTAACCTAAGCCGCCATATGCGGTTAAGCAAATACTCAGATCTGAATATTTCTAAAAATATCATTCTTTCTGTAAATAAGAATCCGCCTCCAGAATGCTTTTGTCTCAAAAAGGTGAAAGCGCCTTCAGCATCCTATTATGCTATTATTAGGCATATATATGCTTTGATATTCTAAGCGTAATAGGAAGTTTAAATTTTCGCTTAAGCCCCCTCATAATCTAGCAGTTGAATGGTGGAAGGGCATGTCATCGAAGTTCACTAAGAAATGGGAGGAGGGGGAGTTAAGGGGGCTTAAGGCTGCTTTAAAGCCCTCCATGCCATTGAGAACTAGGATTGAGATCGCAATCAGGCGTATTGAAGCCCAAATACAGTATCTGGATGAAACGTTAAATCGCTTAAGTGAAAGAGATAGGTATTTGTTCTCAAAGATCGTTGAGGCATTCTCTAAACATCAGACTCAGAGGGCCCGCATATTAGCGAATGAGCTGGCTGAGCTGAGGAAGACGGCGAACTTCATGATGAACGCTGAGCTAGCCCTTGAAAGGGTTGCCTTAAGGCTGAAAACCGTTACGCAGCTCGGCAACGTTGTGTCAACGTTAACCCCCGCAACGCAGGTTCTGCAGAGCGTTAGGGCTGGAATAGGCGGGCTGCTGCCTAACGCTGAGAGGGAGCTTGGGCAGATTGGGTCTATGCTTAATGACCTGATCGTTGAGGCCGGTGAAGTTACAGGTGTAGCGCCGAACTTCGAGGTCTCCAGCGGCGACGCCCAAAAGATCCTTGAAGAGGCGGCTTTAATAGCTGAGCAGAGGATGAAGGAGAAATTCCCGGAGCTTCCATCGCTGAAGACGGCTGAAGAAGCCCATGAAGACTTCGGCTTCACGGAGTGAGGATGGAGGTGTAGCATTGTCAAGCATTGTTTTTCCATCATTAATTGGTAGAAGCCTTAAAGATGAGAATGGTAGAGAAATAGGGAGAATAGTGTCCTTCATAATAGATTCTTCAGGCGAAGTTAGAGAGGTGCTTGCTGAGAATAAGAATGAGGAGTTCACTAAATATTCCGTTGAGAGAATCAAGGTTGATCAGGAAGAGATCTTCCTAGTGCCTGAAGTTGAGAAGCGCGCTGAAAATTTATGCGGAAAATTCCCGTTGATTTATAAGAAACGTGAGATACTTGAGAAGCTTTTTAGGAATAAAGAGATAATGCCTGAAATCTATGAGAGCTTAAGCGCTGAGCTTGATAAATCCATTAATGAGATGAGGACTGAAGCCCAGAATCTCCTAAACGAGATAGAGCGTCAGATTCAATTTCAAGAAAACATGATTAAATCCCTCCATTTGGCCAGAACCTTCCTTGAAATGGAGCATGGGGTGGGCAACGTTAGAGATGAAATCTTCAGGCAATCGTTGCTGTCAATCATCAGGGAAATAAAGTACGCCTCATACAGAAAAATGAACCTTCTAAAGACTAAAGAGAGGGTTATAGGTTTAGCTCTCCAGGCAGGTAAGGAGGGCGCTGAGGCTTCTACGGCTGACAGCTACGTGGGACAGAAGCCGATGATCAGCGTACGTATGGCTGATGAATGATCTGCTTAAGTTTCGCAGAGATCGAGGGGTTTCCTAATGATTATGGGGGCTCTTGGAAGATCGAAAAAATCCGCCAATGAAGTTCTCTTAGAAGCAATTAGGGAGCTTGGAAAATACTACTCTAGGCTTGAACTGGCCTATGCGAAGCTGACTAAAAGGGATAGGGAGCTCTTCGATGAGTGCACCTCACATCTAAGTAGGGGACTTAAGAATAAGGCCATTATCTACGCCAACGAGATCGCTGAAATAAGGAAGATAATTAAGGTTATACAGGGCGTGCAGCTGAATCTTGAGAGGGCAATATTAAGGCTTGAAACCCTGAGGACTATGACGCCGACTTTGGAAGACATTAAGGGGGTCTTCGGCGAAGTTAAGGGCGTTCTAGAGGATGTTGCCAGAATAATGCCGTCGCTAACTCCTGAAATAAATAACCTGACGAGCTCCATAAATGATTTGATGATGGCAACGGAAATAAATATAGTGCCGCCGGAGCCGCTGGCGGTTAAAAGCGAGGCCGCCGAGGCCATACTGAAAGAAGCCTCGGAATTTCTGAGACAGGAGATTGAGAGAAAGATTCCGGAGCCGCCTGAGGATATTCCGGCTCCCAAACCTTCTGAAGCAATTAAGCCGCGCATAGCCTTAACCATCGATGGCTCAGAGGCTTACATTGGCGAGGACAACTCAGTGATTGGCGAAATAAACGATCAGATGAACACTTTAGCTGAGGATCTCATCCTAGACTATATTGAACGAAATAATGGCGTAATGAAGATTTCAAAATGCGCTGAGGAACTAAATATGTCTAAAACCAAAGTTATGCAGATACTTGAATCATTAAGCAGGAAAGGGAAGATAAGAATTGAGTAGGTGCAGGGTTAAATATGAGCGCCCTCCAAGAGCTGGAGCAAATAGCTCTGAAGTATGCGGAGCAAGCTGTAATGCTGGATCGGCAGGGAAAGAAGGAGCTGGCAATTGAAGCGTATCAGAAAGCCATAGAAAACCTAATAAGGATCGCTAGGATAAACCCAGGTTCCGAGCTGAATAGGATATATCTTCAAAGGGCTGACGCCTATAGAAATAGAGTTGCAGTGCTTAAATCCTCCCTGATGAGCCCGGCGACAGCTGAAGATTTAGGCGAGGGGAGAACAGCGTTCGAGGATATGATTCTTAAGGAGCCCCCTAAGGTTACTTGGGATGATATAGTTGGACTTGAGGATGCGAAGAAAGCGGTGAAAGAGGCCGTAGTTTACCCATCGCTTAGGCCGGATTTGTTCCCCCTAGGCTGGCCGAGGGGTATTCTCCTATTTGGTCCCCCTGGATGCGGTAAAACATTGCTTGCCGCGGCTGTTGCGAATGAAATTAAGGCTAAGTTTATACCTGTTGATGCCGCCTCAATAATGTCTAAATGGCTCGGCGAGGCTGAGCAGAATGTTGCGAGGCTTTTTAATGTTGCTAGAAGGGAGGCGAAGTCGTCCCCGGTAATAATATTTATCGATGAGCTCGATTCCCTTATGGGCGTCCGACGTTTTGAGGTTGGCGGTGAGACGAGGGTTAGAAATCAGTTTCTTAAGGAAATGGATGGTATAATAGATAAGAAAAACCCGATTCATGTCTACGTTATTGGGGCAACCAATAAACCTTGGGATTTAGATCAAGCATTCATCAGGAGGTTCCAGAAGAGAATATATGTTCCACCGCCAAACTATAATCAGCGCCTAGAAACATTTAGGCTCTACACTAAGTTCCTGAAGCTAGCCTCCGACGTTGACCTGGCGGAGCTAGCAAGGTTAACTGAAGGCTTCTCTGGAAGCGACATAATGGATGTTTGCCAATCAGTTCAGCTAAAAGTTAACAGTGAAATATTCGAGAAGAATGTGGATTACAGCAAAGCTGAGCCCAGAGCGATCATGATGAGAGATTTTCTAGATGTGCTTGGGAAGAGAAAGCCGAGCATACCTAAAGAATCCATAGCCCAATATGAAGTATGGTTTAATGAGTTTAAGGCGCTTTAAGCATCCTTAAATCATCCCTCACCACTCTACAATAAACCTTATAGCCCAATAGCGTCAGCGCTAAGGTTATTACTCAGACCTCTAATTAAAGAAATTAATGTTAGGCGAAGCCCGGTGGTGTAGTGGACAAGCATAGCGGGCTTTGGACCCGCTGACGAGAGTTCGAATCTCTCCCGGGCTACCACTTTTCAAGCCGTTTTCCCGAAGCAGCATCTAAAACAGCTTTTTTATTCGCCACCTAGCATCCATTTTTCCACAGCAGGGTTTCAAGAAGAAACCGCTCTTAAAGGTTTTTAGATTAAAGCTCAATCTCCTCAAGCGTTGCACTTAATTCAGCCTTAAACTTTAGGAAAAAGATTCCATGTGGGCGCATCAAAGATTTCACCATCATAAAAATGAAGGGGCGAATGATGAATTTTTAAGGCTTCTTAAGCGTCAAAGGAATGATGTTCAATTTTAGCTTGAATTTTCAGGCTAAAATTGATACCCCCTATAGGTATTTTTCAGGCTTTCCTCCGTGGATGTGGCAACTTAACTTCACCTTTTTGGGTGTGCGCGTGTCTATGTGTATGCCTTACGCCGCCAGTCCCAGCTGCAGTAGTAGTAGCAATCGGAGTCACCCAAGCGTCCTTGAATAGCTGAATAGCCCAGTTGCCCAGAAAAGTGCCTTAAGTGTTCTTCTTAACATCTGAAACCTTGAATGGTTGAAAGCCTACAAAGTTTGCGGTTATCTCGTAACCTCCACTGTCAACAATATAGCTCATTAGGATTATTACCTGATCAAAAAAGAGTAGCCAGTAAATGCAGCAGCACTGAGTTACGATTGTATCTGAGTTTACCCCGATGTTGTGCTGGGTATTTGGTGGGACGAATGCCCGACACAGGGTCGCCGTTAAGTTTCGTGAACGCATAATGGACTGATCCTCCGACTGTTGTTGTGATTTTAAGTGATGAATCTGTGAATGTTGTTGTTGCCGTGTTTCCTTTTCGTCTGTTGCTGTTACTGTGTATGTGCCAAATATTCCGTCAAGCTGGTATGTGTTTTCAAACTTTCAAACATAGAATTTAGCAGCTGGGCTGGCGTGCATTTTTAAAGCCCTATCCTAAATCTATTTCCCCTCACTTTATGATTCTAATGAGCTAAGTTTATGGGTGTGATCTTATGAATGGCGAAATGTATTTTTGACGTTTTCACCGGTATGTTAGGGCTATGATTGTTATTGCGGTTGTTTCGGTGTTTGCGTCTGCATTTTCCGCTGGCTGTCCGTTTGGGTGGTAGTCTGTTATTGTTCCGCCGGTTTCTTCATCCTGCATTCTGAGAATGGTTGCTATCAGCTCTTCCTCGAATGGCAGCTTCTGCCCTAGAACCCTTGATGTGTAAAGTAGCAGTGCGAGCTTATATGTTGCGTAGCGGCTCTCTGCTTCGGCTGCGCTGTCATGTATGCCTACCCCGTCCCACATGTTTTTGGCTATGTTAAACAGCTCCAGCGCTTCCATCTCCTTTCCTTGCCAGTGGCTTGAAAGCGCCGCGTACAGAAGCAGGTCTGCATATCTCCGCCAGTCTTCCATAATCGCTGTTCCGTTGGCTATATCAGCCTTTAAAGCATAATCGTTTTTATAAAGCGTGTAGGAGACTGCTTCGTTAAACGGTTTTGGGACAGCATCGCCGATTACGGCTTCATGCTTGTAGCTTATCGGCAGGCCTTGATTGTCCCTTGGGAGATTGTATGCTTCAGCGAGTTCTATGAGCTTTGACTTAATAGCGCTTGAAAGCTGCGGGTCATATTTTTCTAGGGCTTTATATGCCCATAGGTTGTCGCTTAAAAGCCAGTAAGTGCTGGGCGCAACCCTGGGCGCTTCGGCGCATAAGCCAATTGTGGAATTATACATGCGTTTCAGAAATTCAACAGCATCCTTTAGCCTATCAACCAGTTTTATCTCCATTTTTATTGTGGCTGAGGCTTCAGCCGTATTTGACTTTAAGCCTTCTGTGCTCCACGCCGAGGTCTTTACTTTATTAACGTAGGTTGAGGTCTGTTCACGGTACTGTTCGGGGAGGTAACGCCCTGTTAGGTTGTACCACATTAGGAGTGTTAGGCTTATTGTTTCACCTCGCATCATGGGCTTGCCTATTGTCAAGGTTATATTGGCTACTGTAACGTTCAGAAGTCCTGTTTCGCTGTAATATTTTACTTCGCAGTGTGGGGGAGTTATGGGGCATACCCTTCCATCCGCGTATAGGAATAGCAAGGTTACGTTTTTCCACGCCCAATCCTTTGGAAGGTAATCGAGAACTTCAACCCTGCTCACGTTGAACCTATATGTGTTTGTCACGTTGATTTGGAGCATAAATATTGGCGGGTCTGCTGCGAGAACAATGCTTGTGCTGCTTTCAACGATGAGTTTAAACGTGTTTTCCCCGTTTTCGTTAGGCTTAGGAACCTTGAAGGCTTTAGTTGCGGCTATAATGGGCGTCTCCTCAGCCTGAGAACTGTTTCCACCTTTTCTTTTAACATTTGAGAGGTAAACGTGAAGGTAGACGCCGAAAATTGAGGCTAAAAACCCGATGGTTAAAAGCAGAGCCAAAAACTTCCTCCTCAACCCTCCACGCTCTCCTAAGCATGAGAATCTTCTTAACCCTGCCAACTATAAGGATTATTACGGGGGTAAGCGTGCTGCTACTTTAGGGTTTGATGCTGTTGCGTGGAGTATTGGTCTTGTGAGGATTTCCGCTATTTTTGCGAGGTCTTCAGCGTCTCCATGTCTATTGTTGTTTTTGTTTCTGGTGGTTTTTGGGTTGTTCTGGCTATTAGCTCACTATGGGGCTGTGAGCTTTTTTATTTGTTTTTCAGCTTTTAGGCTTGGTTGGGTTGGGGGTTTATAGTTTATGTATAGGAATGCTGAGATTGCGAGGGCTGTGGCTGTTATGGCTGATCTTAACCTCTGGTGTGTCAGGCATAGTTTGGTGTCCTCCATGATTTAACCTCATCAGCGGAATATCCACATCAATGGGGGATGGCGACTCGCTTAGAATGGCTTCTGCGGATTTAGAAATGAGAAAAACGCCTTTATGGATTCAAGATTTTCACCGTTTCTCGCTAGGGTTTCAAGGACTCTTCCTTCGATTTCCGACACGAATTCCTCAGTGAACTTTGAGGATACATTCACTAGATTATCTACGAGGTCTAGGGCTATTGGGAGGTTTGTTGCTTCATTGAATAGGTTGCTTTCTGAGAGAACATCCGTGAGGTTAACTGTTGGTGGATATTCTATCTCGCATGGTGGGAGTCCGCTGTAAACTTTAACATGCACCCTATTCATGCTGATGAATCCATCCTTAGGAAGATTCAGGCTTTCAAAGGGCTCATATGCTTTATCCTCGGCTCTCTTAAGGGCTTTTATAGGGTCATCCTCAACCTCGCCCTTTAAAGCCAACCTGGCCAACTCGGTATATACTACCGTTGGATACTCGCCCAGAAGGCTCCTGTATTCGAAGAATGTCCTTTCAGGCATGATGAGCGAAAGTATATGCTTATCTATAACTGTTAAGAATGGGTTTCTGCCAACCGTTAGGGCTAGGTATCCTCCGAGAGCCTTCGTCTGGCTTCGCTTAATCACCCCCAAAACCTTCCCGCTTCTCCTAAGCTTCTCGGTTAACTCAAAAAGCTCATCGACGATATGCTTTCTCCCCTCAAGAAGCCCCCGCTTCTTCATATCCAGGGCGAGATAAACGAAGCTGTAGAAGCTCCCATCTATGAAGAGCAGATCGCATTTATCTAAGGCTTCAAGAGCCATCTTCCTCTCACAATAGGTTGTTAGAAGCGGGAAGAAAAATCGGCTTTCATCCCTAGAATGCGCCTGCCTCCTCCTGAAGACGTTGGCTTCAAACTTTTCCCCAACCCTCTCCAAACCCCTCAAATAGACTGTTCCATAGGTGAAGACTCCGTATCTCACCCCGAGCCTCTCGCTGAGCTTAGGCGATCTGGAACCGTCAACAGCGGCGATGAGGGAACTCTTCACTTGATCTGGAAGGCTACGTATGTGTGGGGAAACCTCAGCCCTAAGGATGCTCAGGTTGGAATCAATATCCCTAATGATACCGATTATTTTCTCGGCTTCCTCCTCGGCGAGCTGAAAAAACCTGTGCTGAAGATCCAGCGGGAGCTTAACCCATTCCGGGATTTCCTCCTCAGCCACCCTGAACACCCCCCATGGGCTTATATGTTATGAGCAGTGGGACAGGTGAGGGATTCATAACCCCCGCAAAATAGAATCTTCCAGGCTTAAGCTGAAGCAGCTGATTGGGTGATATGCCATATGGCGAAAGCCACTCTGAAGCTCCGCCCTCACCGCTGGCATCTAATGGATGTATCCTGCCGAAGAAGTGGGTATTCAGGTTTCTTCTGACAGCAGCGTTTATGCCTATCTCCCCCTTTATTCCCTGCGCTATAAGCGTCAGGTTCAACATGCGCTTCCTCCCTAAAGCTGCGAGGTTCTTTATCATCTCGCATGTTTCAGCCTGTATTCCATGAGCATCCCATGGAGCATACTGAGGAGCCTCATCTATTATAAGCGCTATTCCCAAGTTTCTCCCCGACTCCATCAAACCGTATAAATATTTCGAGAGCGATAGGAAAAAGCCGAGTTTAGCCTCAGTTAATGCACCGCTCATATCCACAGCCAGCAGCCCTTTCATTTCAAGGTTCTGGAAGAGCTCCTCAACGCTTAGCACACCCATAACCGGATAAAGATCCGATGGCTTAAGCCTCCTAAATATTCTCCTGAAAGCTCTTTGGGCTGAAGCCTTAGAACCCCTATGATCTATGCTGGATACAGCCATCTCAATATTTGTTTTCAACTCATTATACAGATGCTCAGCAGGATTCTCAGAGTTGGAGTAGGCATCCTTAACCCTGCCGATCCAGCCCTCCAGAAACTCATCGAAGCAGTCCCTAATGAAATCGTTTCTCGCGAAACCGAAAGTTTTATCCTGGAAATAGCTCAGAATCGACTCTTCGTCGAGGGCGATCTCAGTTATCCTAATAACCTCATCATTCCCGAGGAGCGGAACATAATCCGTTCCGCTCCAGTCAAGTATGAGAACTTTATACCCAGCCTTCCTATATAATGGGACGAGTATATGTCTCGTGAACCATGATTTTCCGCAGCCAGTGCTCCCATAAACACCCACATGATAAGGTAGGAAAACTTTATCGAATGGAATCTTCCATGAGGGATGCCCCTCAAAATACGCATCGGACCAGATGACGTCACGTCCCTTAACAATATGCTCAAACGGTCTATCATTGTCTTCTAGGAGATAAACCGGCGACCTGGGCTGAATTATAGCCCTATTAGGCTCAATCCCCTCGTTAGTTATTACGCCTATCGGCTCTATGGCAAATGAGTATACTTCCCTAGAGCCTGATGGTTCACCGCCATGCCTCAAGTAAGCCACATCAGGCCTATAGGATGTATGGCTTAAAAACTCGTTTTTACCTAAGCCTTCCCTTAAGACCCCTAAAATCTCATTTACAGGATTTATTTCCCCACCATTCTTAATGAGGACGAGCTCCTCAGCTGTCACGATGCTCTCCATATCCTTAAGAAGTATAAGCCTAGCCCTAGTCTCAGTGGCTCCATCCGCAACTCTACCTATAAACCTCAACATTCTCACCGAATATGGATCTGAAAGGGGTTCAGCGCTAATCAAATAATTAACGCTAAGCCGCAATATATACGTGATGCACATTAAAATGCGCAGAACCTTTTTTAAGATCCTCGGGGGATGCCACACCTTGGGAAGGTTTATATATTAATTTTATTCATTCTAATACGAAGGCGCATCAGTTTGTCTGTTACTGTTACCACGAGGATTGAGAAAGATCTGGCTAAAACTATAGATTCGATAGCGAAGAGGGAAGGTATGGATAGATCTACAATTATTAGGCGTTTTCTATCTAAGGCGGTGAGGGATTGGCTGGTAGAGAGAAGTTTAGAAGAGTATGAGGAGGGTAAGGTGACTCTTTGGCAGGCTGCAAGGAAATGCGGTTTATCCCTTTGGGAGATGATCAATGAAGTTAGGAAAAGGGAGATCCACGTTCCATACGGCTTAGAGGATTTGAGGGAAGACTTGAAGGCCTTTGAATGAGCGTGGTTTGTAACGCTACCCCCCTTATCTATTTAGCCAAAATTGGGAAAATAGATTTGCTTAGGAAAGTTTTTGGCGAGGTTATAATTCCTGAAGAGGTTAGAGCGGAAGTTGTTGAAAAAGGAAAGCTTCTAGGTGAAAGAGACGCCTATATGATTGAGAATGCGATTGGGGAGGGCTGGATTAAAGTTTTGAGAGCCGAACCAATAGAGGTTCCCATAGAGCTGGAGGCAGGTGAAGTTGCTGTTCTCTCCCTAGCTAAAAAACTTAAGGTGGAGGATGTATTAATCGACGAGGCTTCTGCAAGAACGGCTGCGAGGTTAATGGGGCTAAAGCCTAGGTGCACGATTTACGTTTTATTGAAGGCTTTAGAGATTAAAAAGCTCGATTTGAACGATTTTCTGAACATCCTAGACGAGCTGGTAAAGCATGGATTTAGGCTAAAAGAAGAGGTCTACTTAGAAGCTATTAAGAAAGCAAGGGAAATTGCAAAAGAAAACAAATAGCGCTTTAAAAAACGACCAAGAAATATTAAAAGTTATGTTCATAAGCTTTGAGCCCTCTCGGGTTCATCAGAGTCTTCATCAGCTTCTTCCTATATCTGGGTGAGCCCTCCCAAGCCCTCATGATTGCACCTCCCCGCTTTCAACATAAAAATCTACGAAAAATGTAATGTTTATGGCTTCAACAGTATTATCCAAGCCTGTAATCCGCCATGCAATATTGTCCTGCTCTCAAAAACCCTGTAATTCAGCTCCCCACAGATCTTCTCCAGAAGATCTTTGTGGATGGTGAGGAGGCAAACTGTTGAGTCCTCCTCCAGAAACGGTTTAAGCGACCTTAAAAATCCAGAGTAGATTTTCGGCAAAGCCTTCAGCCTGCCGCTTCTGATCCCGAAGGGAAGATTCGAAACAACCTTATTAACCCTCCAGCCAGCGGGCAGATACCTCTCAAGCCTTGTTGCATCGCCAACTAAGAATTTAACCCGGTCTTTCACGCCGGCAGCCTCAGAGTTTCCCCAGGCGCCCTCTATGCTCTTCGGGCTTACATCTATTCCTAGAAGCTCAAGCCCATCCCAGCATTGGGCGGCCTCTATTATTATTGTTCCCCCGCCGCAGAAGGCATCTAAAACCCTGTCGCCAGACTTAACATTGGCGAGCTTAAGCATGGCATAGGCTATCACAGGGTTTAAAGCTGAATAATGCTGGAAAACCCTTGGATAGCGGATTCTAAGCGATAGCCTAGTCTCCTGGATGCCGACGATGCATAGGTCTCGGGCAACATCAACCCTAACGATTGTTTCAGGTTTCTTCAGGTCAACCTTTCTACCGTACTTGTCAACCAGAGCCTGCCCAGCAACCCTCTGGACATCGATGCTTGTGAACCCATGCTTCCCAACCCTTTCGCATGTAACCCTGAAGGACTCGCCTAACGGGACATCGCAGCCGTAAACCCCGCTGTATATCTGCTCCAGCCCTTCAGATCCGGTTTCAATCCTAAATGTTTTTATAAGCCTCACCACATGCTCTATGCTCCTCAACGTGAAGACCTTATGAACCTGGCTTTCAGGAACCCTTATTGAAACCCTGCCGCCGACACCGCTGAACCTTACCTCAGTCTCAAGGACATCAAGGTTCTCCGAAGCCTCCATTAGGACGATATCCTCTAATCCCGGAACTGTTGTAACCATGAGCCAGACTGGATTTTCAGCCGAACAGATGTTTTCTCCACCCCCTTTTCAGAATCCCCATTTTCAAACTGATTTAAGGGTAAAGCTTATGGATTAATATTTAGCGCAGCCTTAAACCTTATATCGTAAGCCTCGGAGTTTTCTTTATGTTTGCTTTAAGAGCCTCGGCGGTTTTAACCCCAAGCAGAATCCTTAAGGAAGCATACGTCACGGTGGAGGGCAATAGAATCGTTAATGTTTCTGAGGAGAAGCCCAAAGATGTGGGGGAGATTTACAGGTACGATGAGCATATAATATCCCCAGGATTCGTGGATATACATACCCACGGAGGATTCGGCGTTGACATCACATACTCCGGATCGAAAGAGATTTCAGAGCTCTCGAAAATTTTGCCCTCAACCGGGGTGACATCCTATTTCCCATCAGTTATGACTGAATCCCCTGAGCGGATGATAAACGCCGTAAGAAACATTATAGAAGTCTCTAAATCAAGAGGCAGCTCATCAAGGATTTTAGGAATCCACCTTGAGGGTCCATACCTAAACAAGTCTAGATGCGGCGCGCAGCCTAAGGAGCACATACGTAAACCATCCTTCGAGGAATTTAATGGCTTCTACAGCTTAAGCGGGGGAATGCTTAAGCGCATAACAGTTGCACCTGAGGTTGAGAATGGAATAGAATTCATAGAGGGCATAGTTGGAAAATATAAAGTGAAGGTTTCTCTTGGACATACAGACGCAACATACGAGCAAACCGTAAGAGCAATCGAGGCTGGCGCAAACATCATAACGCACCTATATAACGGCATGAGGGGTTTCCATCACCGTGAACCGGGCACTGTGGGCGCGGCTTTAACAGAAAATGTCTATGCGGAGATAATATTAGACTTCATCCATCTGCATCCAGCAGCGGTGAAACTCGCTGTTAAATGTAAGGGACCGGACAAGACGATTTTAGTGACTGACTCAATATCAGGCGCAGGGCTTGGGGACGGCGCATACACGCTCGGCTCACAAACCGTAATCGTAAAAGACGGCGTTGCAAGGCTGGGCGATGGCACGCTTGCGGGAAGCACGCTGACAATGATCAGGGCTGTGCAGAACGCTTTAAAAGCCGGAATATCATTGAAAGACGCCGTGAAGATGGCTTCTCTCACGCCATGCAGCGCAATGGGCATTAAAGATGCTGGTAAAATATCTAGGGGTTGCAGGGCAGACCTCATAGTGCTGGATAAACAACTGAGGATTATAGACACCTACATTGATGGAGCAAGATGCGAGAAAACCGGCTAAAAAGCAGATGATATGATCGCGGTGCAATTTTTAGGCTTCCCAATCAGATGGGGATCCCCGCGATTCACGGATAAATCATTTAAGCCCCGCCTAGTAATAAACTTACATGCTGATACTAGGCGTTGACGGAGGCGCAACAAAGACTATATGCGCTGTTTCAGACGAAAACTTCCAGGTTCTTGGAGTTGGGGGCTCAGGTCCATGCAACTACAACGTCGTCGGCGTTGAAGAGGCTCGGAAAAACGTTAGGCTGGCGATTGAACATGCCCTTTCAAATCTAGATCTAAGAGACAGGACTGCTGAGATTGGATGCTTCGGAATCGGCGGATTAACAACTGAACGCGACTACGAAATAATCTCAAATCAAATTGTTCCATTCGACGTTGCTAAAAGAAGAATCATTGTGAACGATGTTGTCGTAGCCTTTTACGCGGCAACCTGCGGCAGCCCGGGAATAGTCGTCGTCGCAGGCACGGGCTCCATAGCCTACGGCTTGAACAGTAGGGGTGAAAGCGCGTTTTCAAGCGGATGGGGCTGGCTGATGGGTGATGAGGGAAGCGCCTTCGACATAGCGAGGCGAGCCCTTATAGCCGCAGCTAAAGCATACGATGGCAGAGGAAAAAGCACTGTTCTTGTAGAAAAGTTTAAGGAAGCATTTAAGGTTGAGGATTTTAAAGACATAGTGCCGAAAATATATCACGAGGTAACATCAACAAGGATTGCGTCGCTTTCCAAACTGGTTTTCTCAGCAGCGGAGGAAGGGGATGAAGCGTCAATAGAAATATTAAAGAACGCCGGCAAAGAGCTGGGCCAATCGGTTGTCGCCATAGCGAGAAAACTATCCATGGAAAACGAACCCATAATCGTTGGATCCTCAGGAGGGGTCTTCAGAGCCACCAGCATAGTTTGGGATTCGCTGAAAAAATATGTGAGAGCCCATATGCCTAAGGCATCCTTCACCCCTCCGGTGAAGCATCCAGTAATAGGCGCATTAATAATGGGATACAAAAATCTAGGGATAAATGTGGATGAGAAAGCTAAAGCGGCTTTACTGCAAAATTTAGAGAGAAAAATCGCTAACCCATAAATCCATTTCAAACCCGGTTTTTCACGCATCATCATTTACGCTGCATCCGCAATAATCCCAAACAGGAGTTTTCAGTAAAAATGAAAAGTCCCAGAGTTCCCTAATATTTTGTTATATGCTTAACATCTCATTTCTAAGGGGAGAAAAAATCAAAATTAGACCGTCTCTCACCAGAACAAAATGTATATATGCTCGTAACCCAAAAAATTTATTGGGGATTTCTATGGAAGAATTTAAAAGCATTTTAACTGCCAAAATGTGGGTATCTTTGATACTAATATCCGCTGCGCTCAGTTTGATAGGCGTTCTTTCCGCCCCTTCGCTCCTTCATGGACATGGTCAACGCTTCTTACGCCCTCAAGTTCCCCGCTGGTAGTTCTATTCATAGTTTTACTCTTATCAAAGATTTTCTCGAAGGCTTCAGGGTTATCTCCGAGAATTATGACGTCGCAGAATTTAGCGTTACTTTACGCAGTCTCGGTAATTTCTATAGCATTCTGTTACAGCTGGGTTCCTTATAGCATACTTCACAATGCAATAGCAACCCGCCAATGGCAGTATGATTGGCACCCAAGTAACTGGGCTGTTAAGGATCTATTTGTTTTCGGACCAATAGTAAGCGACCCGGCGGAGATCATTCCGGCAACTGAGGGCCATGCTCCAGTACCATGGAATGAATGGGCCCCATTTCTAGGATGGTGGATAATATACATGCTCGCTTGGCTACTTTTCTTCGTAGGCTGGTATGCAATACTTGAGGAACGCTGGATACGTATAGAGAAACTACCATATCCGGGAACGCTGCCCGGAACATTGCAGATTCAGTTAATCAGTCAAAAGGAGAAAGACTCAAGGATAAAATACTTTATGCTAGGTTTTCTTCTAGGTTTAATAACAATACTGCCTATCGTTGCACATTATCTTAATCCATCATTTCCTGACATTTACGGCTGGACGAAGGAACCGTTTGTACCGTGGGCATTCGGTACGCTATACTTTGGAATGTTACCAGGCGCTAGCGCCATCCCTGTTATATCATTTCTGCCAGTTAATCCACAAATGTACATGGTCTTCTATCTAGCGCCAACAAAAGTGCTTTTTACGATATGGTTCTTTCAACCCAAGTCAAATAGCGTTCTACATGGGATATTATACCGACCTAGTTACTATGGGTGATAGACACCACGCATTCATGAATGATGAACCATTCAGATGGAATGGCGTCTTCATCGGAACCTTTGTAGGGCTTCTTTTAACATGGCTATTTCTAAATGCTTCTTACCTAAAAGGAACATTTAAGAAGTCGAAGGGAACAGCCATATCGAATCCGATAGGGTGGCTGACAATACTACTTTCAACGGTTGCCATAATAGTTTTACTGGTGATTGCAAACGTAAATACTATTGGCGCATTATTAATAGTATTCACAATGTGGGTAATATTTCTATCAGCTGGAAGAATGACGGGATTCACGGCTGAAGGAGGATCGCCGACAGATTGGACCCATACGCCCTTCCTAGTTAAACATCTCTATATTCCAGATCCAGGCGTCAGGACTGCTGAGCTTACGGTAACTTTGCACATGGCGAATAGGTGGACAGTTGTCCCACTCTGGACTATTGGAGGATGGGCTATACCATCATCATATAAGGTTGCCTATGATGCCGGAGCGAACCCAAGGGATGTTACAAAAATAGTTATAGTCTCCGGGATAATATCTATTCTTATAGGTTTTACAGTCGGCTTATGGTTAACTTATACCGTTGGGTCGAACAATGTCCCGATGGGACTGTTTGACAGCCCTGGGGCGATATAGCTGATTTAGGGATCCCCGAACCATTATGGCAGCATATAATTGCCGGCATAATCTTAATATTGATTGTTAGTGTGCTTAACTTTAAGTTTGCATGGTGGCCGCTTGAACCCGCAGGTGTAGCCGCAGCCTTTGGCTCATCAGGCACAGGATACTTACTTCCAGCCGGAATCGCCTGGATTATTAAGAAGCTAGTGCTTCGTATTGGTGGAACAAAACTAAATGATAATGTTGCTATGCCCTTTGCAATCGGCTTCCTAGTAGGCTACTGGTTCCTCCTATTCATTGGCGGATTACTTGGAATGATACAGTTCTTCCTACCAAAGTAAAAATGTGAAAACTTCATATCCTCTTTCTTTTTTATAATTGTCGTTCAGCTAATCCAAAAATCCTTTCAAAGTGTGCAAGATAACTATTTCTTCCAGCTGTATTCCAGAAAGTCATCGCCCTCTGGAAGATGCTTCTCTAGGGCTTTCTCATTCAATTCAACGCCTAACCCGGGTTTATCCTGCACTTCAATGTAGCCGTCCTTAACAAGCGGGTTCGGCAAACCCTTAACGAGATCCCACCAGATTGGCTGTATGATCGGCATCTCAAAGGCTATGAAGTTCTTAGGAAGCGCTGCGCAGACCTGGGTTAAAGCTGCAGCCCCTATTATCCCATCGCCAACACCATGCGGCGCGATAAGTATCCCGTGGAGATCGGCGAATTCAGCAACCCACTTGAGCTCCGCTAAGCCTCCGACATCGCAGGGATCCGGACCTATGATGTCAACAGCGTTATTCTCGATCAGATCTTTAAATCCCTGCCTCAAGTATATTTGCTCGCCAGTATGTATAGGCGTCGTTGTGTTTGAAGAGATTAGGCGGTAAGCCTCGACAGCGGTGTAGGGAGTATAATCCCCAGTGATCATATCCTCAAGCCACATGATGTTCAGAGGTTCCAGGGCTTTAGCCAACGATAAGGCTGAAGGAACGCTGAAGCCTGGCCCGCAATCAAGGGCTAATCCATATTCATCCCCAAAAACATCTTTTAGAGCCTTAACGCATTCAAGGGTATGCTTTAAGCCCTTCTCCGTGAGGTGACCCCTATTTAAGTAGGGCGACTGAAGATCTTCCTCCACTTCACCATAAAAGAAGTTGGGAACAGCCAAAGGCATTTTTGTGTGGAATGCTATGCCAAACTTAAATATCTTAAAGCCTTCGGGCAAAGCCTTCCTCTTCCTGGCGCTTTCAGCGTAGTCTTCAGGCATGAAGCCGGCTGGCGCAGGACCTATTCCAGTGTTGTATACGCGCACTTTATCCCGGATCTTCCCGCCTAGAAGCTTATATACTGGAAGCCCATATGCCTTTCCAGCGATGTCCCATAGGGCGATTTCTATCGCGCTAACGGCGCTCCCCCAAGGTTTAAAGCCGCCTAAATTGCGTATTCTAAGCATAACTCTCTCAACGTCTGTTGGATCCTGACCTAAAATGAAACGCTTATAGAAGAGAACATGAGGCTTTATATAATGCTTAGACGATTCAATCTGGGAAAGCCCGCTTATACCCTCATCGGTGTCTATGCGAACTATTGGATAACCCTCTATTACAGTACACTTTAAATCCACTATTTTCATTTTACAGCACCAAAAATATTATTTTATGGAATCATATATAATGCTATTTCTATGCCGCCAAACATCCCGATAAAAAGAAACATAAATGGACATGTGAAACGCTGCGTCCGGATGAATCTCAAATTATTCAAACCCATAAATTGAACATGTTAAGGAATATGTCTCTCAAGATGCGGCTGAAAGTCATAAAGGCCCCCTCTGGGGCGAAAGCTGGAAGCTCAAGGCTGAAGCCGTGGAGCGGCTTATAAAATTCTCCCCAGCAAAGTCTTCACTAAGATGAAGACCCGAAGTACTCTTATGCCTTCGCCTACTGAAAAAGACATAGGTCCGATAAACATTACGATTACCAAAATAATCTTGCCCAACTCTCCAATCTCATCGAACGGCACAAGGTTTAAGCCGCATGAGGATGAAAAATCAACAACATGGAAAAATGCTCTGAGGGGAGGCAAACTTGACGCTAGCCAGAAGGCAAGAGTGAAGAAGAGGAAAATAAGATAGAGCCTCAATTCCTTTGACAGAAGCTTCCTCCAGTCATTTTTTGAAAAAGAGGAAACGAAAGCCCTAGCGTTCCGTTTAAGAAGGCTTCCCCAGTCCGCCTTAATGAGGAATGAGAGAAGCTCAGCGTGAAATCTGAAGCTGAAAGCTGAAAAAAGCATCATGACAGTTACGATGATGACGGCGGGTATAGGAAGATTTAACACGTTAACCACCGTAAGCCCGGTTGAAGCGTTATGTTTCATCATTATTTCTTCTTTTAAATGCTGGAGCCAGCAGGGCTGAGGCAACGTAAATTGGCAATATGAATACATGCAATATTATTGAGCCTATCACTGGTAAACTTAATATCCAATAGAAAATATGGTTTTCCAATCCCTCTGCAAATCTAATCATGAGAAAGATCGCCAAATCAATTATGGAGCCTAAAATAAGCGTCTTTCGCCCAATCCATAAATTCTTTGAGTCAAATTCAACATTTTCCGGAATAAGCGATCGGATCAGCGGAATCTTACGGCTTGCTGGCAAAGATGCAAGTAAATATATGAGGAGCGGCGAAAGGGCTGTTCCAAAAAATAAGCCGGTTATAAGTCTAACCTCATTAGTGCTAGCCCTAAACCCGAGTGTTTGGGTTAAAGAATCAATTATTAAGGGCAGAATCATGATGGATGAGGTTAAAAGGTCAGGCGGCCCGCGGGATCGCCTATTACGTAACGATAACAGCAGATAGCCTATGAGGAAGCCGATGTATATCCCAAGGTCCCTTGAGCATACAGGTAAATATAACCCTCCAGCTTTAAGCGTGCGCTCTGTTTTCTGATGGCAAACCAGCCCGCCTATCCAGTTAAGTATGCTAATAACTTCTTCTTCCTTCAGGGCTGTTATCCCTCACGCGCTGAATATGTAAACCCCCGGGGGTTAACGTCACGTAGAGACTTTATTACCGCAGTATGGGCAGAAATTAGCGCTTACATCAATCTCTCTACCGCAGTATGGGCATTTTCTTACTGGAGAAGGCGCAGTGTACGGTGATGGACGGCGGGTTTTCTCACCTCTTACAATTAAATACACGATTAAGCCGATTATTCCGCTTATGAAAACGATTATCAGCCACAGCGCACCGTTCATTCCGCGGGATTCAGCGTCTCTATAAATCCAGACGCAAAGGAGCACATTTATAATGAACCAAACTATTAGAGATAGGCATATGCCCGTAACCCATGAAATGGCCCACCATCTCTCCTGCCCTACAGGTTGAAGCATTTTCTTTTCTCCATTATTGGCTTATTTAAAAAAATATTTTGCCATAATTAACATATAAGCCTTCTAATCTTAGGCGGTTCGGATGCTGGCTTAAACTGAAATTTTAAGCGATATTACCGAAAATCAGAAATATCGGTCGCTTAAACATATGAGATAATATGCCGCATAAAATAAGCATTTTCATTCCGGTTTATAGAGAATCATGCTTCCTGGAGCCCTTACTTACCGGGCTCCTTGATGATCCATATAGAAATAAAGAGATAATCGTTGTTGTGGATGAGCCGACTCAAAGAAGCCTCGATATTTCCAGGAAATTTTCCGATAAAGTTAACTTCATATTTAACGGCAAAAGAAAGGGTAAGGCAAACGTGTTAAATGAGATTATCAATAAGTCAACAGGAGATATTTTTCTCTTTCTCGACTCAGATGTGCTCCTAGATGCTAAAGAGAATGGTGGAAGCTTCCTTGAGGCAATAGCCGAAGAAATGGAAGACGCTGAGATAGTTGAGGTTAAGAAGGGGGTTATTAAAGACTCATTTATATCTAGAATTGCATGCTACGATTACCTAGGCTTCAATCTAACAAGCTGGTATTTTTCACGCAGGATAGGGCGATGCCTAGGCGTTAATGGCGCTGCATTCGCAATTAAAAGAGAAACATTTGAGGCTCTCGGCGGCTTTAGGAGGGTCATATGTGAAGACCTGGATATAGCGACGAGATCCTTTATTAATAATGTGCGCTTTAAATTTATAGATAAAGTAACAGCCTACACTAGGGTGCCCTCATCATGGAGGGAATGGTTCAACCAGCGGAAACGCTGGGGCATTGGAGCAGCCTTCTGGTTTAAGGAAAACTTCAAATTGCTTAAGCGTGTTCTTAAAGAGCATCCTGAAGTTGCCATTCCCTCTCTGCTCTTCATTTTTCCAGCTTTACCACTTTTGCTAATGAACCTTTTTATGCCCGACGATTTATATACGAAGATGCTTTATGTTTCACTCATTCTATTATCAACAAAAACCAATCTTCTTCTACCTCCGACAGCTCTAACCTCCACAACGATATCTACGCTTAAAAGCTTCCTCATCGTGATTGGAAATCTAATAGCTTCCTCAACCATTTTCTATATTTTCGCCAGAAGGATCCGCTTTCATTTTAATCCCATAGAATTCACAATTTTCTACTTCGTCATGGCCCCGCTTTGGCTTCTCATAATAGTGACCAGCCTAATCAAAGTGTACACTAAACCTGAAAACATAAAAATTGATTGGAAAACATGAATAAACCGCTTAAAATTCCGTCGCAAGCGGCTTAACTGAAGCGAAAAACCTCTCAGATTTGATTGTGGAGAGCGTCAACCAGTAGAGGGCGAATCTAAAGGGAATGATTGTCAAAAGTATGCTTAAGAAAGGGATTTTAATGGCTGAGCCGCTGTATCTCCCGTAAACTTATTAAATTCATCATTTCTATTTGTATCAATCTTTAGCAAAATGGAGGGGAAACCGGCAAAACAATGTTAGCGAAGTCCCAGAGAAGGCTCGGTAGAAACGCTAAGGTGCTAATAGCAACGGAGCCTTTTTGGAGCATTCCCATGAGCTGGATCTTCTTCTATAGACCGATTTTTTTAAGCGCCATTATTGGGCTTACAGCGTTAGAGATAGGTTTTCTAATAACAATTTTCAACTGCTCTTTAATAGTTTTCCCGCTGCTCGGCGGATACATGGCTGACAGGTTCGGCAGAAAAAGGGTTTTTATGCTCTTTGACAGCGCATGCTGGTTATCATCATCAGCGATTTGGATCATCAGCCGAAATATATGGCATGCGCTCTTAGCTTACATAATAGAGGGCTGCGCATCAATAGTTTACTCAGTTTGGGAATGCTTACTTGTCGAAGACACGGAGCCCAGATTTAGATCATTCATTTATGGTTCTATCTCCGCCATATTCACGGTTGGATCATTAACTACGCCTGTAGCCGGATTTATCATCGGAACTTATGGTCTGGATGCCGGTTGTAGGATGCTTTTCACTTTAGCCCTCTGCTCATTCATAATCATGTACATAGTCAGACAGATCTATTTAAGGGAGCCTGAGATTGGGCGGAAACTAATGGGGGATGAATCTTTTTCAGGGCTTAGGGGATACATAAATTCCCTATTGTTAGCGAAGAAGGACCGCGCCATATTAACTATGCTTCTAATCAACATAATGATCGGATTCTACAATTCTTCTTCCGCATATATATCGCTGTACTTAATTAATGAGAGGGGGCTAGGTTTAAGCGAGGAGGCAGCCTCAATCTTCCCATCTTCCGTTTCAATAGTGTCGCTAATAATGGCTATAATTGTTGTTCCAAAGCTCAGATCGAGAGGCGGATACATAAAAACCCTCATATCCGGTTATTGTTTAGGATCCCTAGCCATGCTATTATTCATAAGCTCGCCTAGTAGATCGCTGCCTATGGCTCTGCTCTCAGGGCTTATGCTGGGCGTTTACTCAAGCGTGGCGTTCTCGGTTTCAAGAACCTTCCTGGCAAACCAAATAGATATAGTTGACGGTAGGGCTAGGGCTAAAATATTATCGATAGCGGTGAGTTTATCCTCGCTTATAAATATGCCGACGCCGACGGTGGTTGGATACCTGTTCAGCATAGATCCGAAATTACCCTTCCTCGCTTTTCTCGGAACCTTCATAACATCCATGATACTTTTAATATCCCTATTTCTTCCGCTGAAACATTTGCGGATCATCGGGCAGCGTAAATAATTCTCATCCATTTATACATTTATATCGATGTTCTCCCCTTTAGTACCTAATAGTAAGGTGCATCCGCATGAGCGTTCCATTAGAGAGGGTGGATAAATATATTTGGCGGATACCGAAGTACAAGCCCGGCATGCGTGTTCCAGGCATCGTATTCGCGGATGATGATTTACTTGAGAAGATGAAGACTGATAAAACTTTGGATCAATGCGCAAACGTCGCTTATCTACCGGGCATATACAAATACTCCATAACCCTGCCGGATGGACATGAAGGCTACGGCTTCCCAATAGGCGGCGTTGCAGCAACAGACTATGAGGAGGGCGTGGTTAGCCCAGGAGGCGTCGGTTACGATATCAACTGCCTAACCAGCGATTCACGCGTGTTAACCGAAAATGGTTTCTGGGTTAAAATAAGCGATTTTGAAAATACAATGCATGAGCAGCTGATTTGTGTCGACCTTAAAAATCATAAGGTTGTAAAGACAGGCTTCTCTAGGTTCATAAGAATGCTGCCGAAAGGGAAAATTTATAAGATAATCACGGAAGCCGGAAATGAGATTGCAGCAACGGAAGATCACCCATTTCTAACTCCTAACGGAATGGTGCAGCTTAAAGAGCTAAAAGAGGGCGATAAAGTTGCAATTTACCCATTTGAGGGTGTGCAATATGAGGAGCCGCCTAAACGGGTTATTCTCGATGAAGCCTCGTTTGAAACGCTGCTACTAAGTGAGAGTAGAAAGAGAGCGGTATTTAAGGAGCTGAAGAAAAGAGGGTTATTACCATTATATATGAATGATGTGAAAACGGCAATTTTGGCGAAGATAGTTGGTTACGTTACAGGCGACGGCACCATATACTTCTCAAAAGGGAAGGGTTATGTCTGGTTTTATGGGAGACCGGAAGATTTAGAGGAAATAAGAGCGGATATTGAGAAATTAGGCTATACGGCGTCCAAAGTTTATGAGCGAACTAGATCACACGCAATCTCCACCGAATATGGTCTGAAGAGATTTGTCAGCGCTGAATACTGCATTAAGGTATCAGCGAGCAGCTTTGCAAGTTTACTGGCAGCCTTAGGCGCCCCTATAGGTGATAAGACAAAAGTAAAATTTAAGGTGCCGCAATGGATATTTGATGCCCCAAAATGGATAAAAAGATTATACTTAGGCGCTTTATTTGGGGCGGAGCTCTCTGCTCCTAAAAATGTATACAAATATAACTTGTACTGCCCAATCCTTGGAATGAATAAGGACGAAAAGTACAAAGAGAACGCGTATGAATTTTTTGAACAAATCTCAACATTGCTAAAAGATTTCGGAGTGAAAATAGCTAAAATAAGTAGTGCAAAAACTGGTGAAGGGACTCTTAGGCTGAGATTAATAATTTCCTCTACGCCACAGAACCTAATAAATTTCTTCGGAAAAATCGGGTATGTTTATAACAAAAAAAGAGGTCTTCTGGCAAACTTAGCTTGCCACTACCTAAAATTAAAATTGAACGTAATCAAGGAGCGCATCAAAGCAGCGGATCATGTAAAGGCATTAAAGCGCCATGAAAGGCCGGCTGAAATATACGGCAAATTAACATCTAAATGGGTGAATAAACGATTCTTGGAGAGGACGCTCTATGATGATCGTAGATCACAACCGAGGGTATCTCAGGAATTCATGGGCTTCGAAGAATTTTTGAAAAACAAAGATTTCGTCGCATCAGACTTCGTCTGGGACAGAATAATAAAGAAGGAAGAAGTCAAGTACTCTGACTATGTATATGATTTCACTGTAAATCATCCCGATCATAATTTCATAGCGAATAACTTTGTCGTGTCAAACTGCGGTGTCCGACTTCTAACGACAAACCTCTCTGAGAAAGATGTCCGTCCAAGGCTTAGCGATCTTGCAACAGCAATCTTCCATAATGTCCCAAGCGGGCTTGGAAGTCACAGGAGAGATTTCGGTTTAACCTTTAATGAGCTTGACCGCATAACAAGGGAGGGCGTGCCATACCTAGTTGCGAAGGGCTACGGCTGGCCGGAGGATATTAAGCACTGTGAAGAGGAGGGATGCATGCCGGGAGCTAACCCGGATAAGGTTTCAAGCGTCGCAAAGAGGAGGGGGCAGCCTGAGCTTGGAACTCTCGGCTCTGGGAACCATTTTCTAGAAATTCAGAAGGTTGACAGGATCTTCAATGCGAGGGTTGCAAAAGACTTCGGCATAACGCATGAGGGGCAAATAACAGTGATGATCCACTGCGGCTCAAGGGGATACGGGCATCAAATCTGCTCAGACTACTTGCGCGTGATGGAGAGAGCAGTGCATAAATATCGCATTGAGCTGCCCGATAGGGAGCTTGCCTGCGCGCCTGGAATAAGCAGCGAAGCCCAAGACTACTATGAGGCTATGGCATGCGCCGTTAACTATGCATTCGCAAATAGGCAGATGATAACGCATTGGGTTAGACAGAGCTTTGAACAGATCTTCAAGACTTCAGCCGATAAAATTGGCTTACACCTACTTTACGATGTAGCCCACAATATAGCGAAGATAGAGGAGCACACTGTGGATAATAAAACAGTTAAAGTTTGGGTTCACAGGAAAGGAGCCACAAGGGCTTTTCCACCGGGCCATAAGGATATCCCGGCGGATTACCGCAGCCTAGGACAACCAGTTATAATACCGGGTTCGATGGGAACAAGCTCATGGGTTCTAGTGGGCACACCTAAGGCTATGGAGATAACTTTCGGCTCAACAGCCCATGGAGCCGGCAGAATGCTCAGCCGGGCTGCAGCGACAAGACGCTTCGCTGGAAGCGAGATAAAGAGGAGCCTTGAAAGCCGCGGCATAGTTGTTAGGGCTGCAAGCATGACCGTTTTAGCCGAAGAAGCCGATCCAGCATACAAGAATGTTGACAGGGTTGCTGAGGTCAGCAACGCAGTTGGCATAGCAACTTATGTAGCTAGGCTTGTACCATTAGCCGTCGTCAAAGGCTAATTACCCGTTAACTTTGCTTACTGAAAGGCATTAGTTCCCATCATCTCTCGCGCATATAATTGAGTCAAGCCTTAAAAAGATCTTTAACCCCTCACTTTCTTCTTCTCTTTACTAAAACTAAAGTAGCTATTATGACGATTGCTGCTAGAGCCGTTACGGCTATAATGATGAGAGCTGCCGGCAACGTAGCCCTTTCGAAGTTAGCTTGCAGGAGAACCGGTGCTTCCTCAACCTTCACTATGACTGGGTTCTCACTGGAATTTAAGGAGCCGCTCCATCCGCTGAAAACATAGCCATGCTTAGGCGTAGCCTTAACCGTGAAGTATGAGCCGTCTTCAACCCAGTATTCGCCCATAGGTGGATCTGTATCTCCCCCGGATGATTCACCGCTTACTATAACCTTATACTGTGTTTTAAATGCTGCTGAAATCTGCGCTCCGCCGGCTGTAACTTTTATGATGCCAGCCCTAAGGGTTGAGAAGCCGCTTGTTGAGACCCAAATGTAACGTTTTCCATCCATAGTTGAGTTAACGGTGCTGGACCATGCGAAGCTATGGGTTGAACCAGCGTCCCATGCGAAGCTGAGAGGCAGATGGCTATAGCCGTAGGCTGCTCCGTCAACTATTAAAATTGTTCCAGAGGCATCTGCGCTTAAGCCCTCAGCCGTGAAGGTCACTGCGGCTGCTGCTGGCTGTTGCCGGCGGGCTTGATATTCAACATATAGCGTGTAGAGCACATCCGCAACATAGTTTACAGCCGCATTCAGAAGCTCCCCAGTTCTACCCATGAAGGTTGGGTCGCTCCAATTGTAGTTCCGATCCATCCAGACGCATGTTAAGCCCCTGCCTGAGATGTCGAAGGTTGCGTCATATGCTAAGCGAACGGCAGCCTCATATGCCGTGATGATGCTGAGTTCCCCATCGAAGGACAGGTACTCGTTAAAGATACTGCTATAGCTGCTTGTCCTTTCATTCACGTATTCCTCATAATCGCTATGGTGGATTTCTGACCCCCAAGGCGTCTTTGAACCCATAACGTGGCTGAATACAGCCATATCCGATATATAATGCGTCATGGCTCCAGCATATTTAGCAGCCGCCTGCAGATTTCCTAAAAGCAGAAGGTCTAGGGCTTGCTGGTATGTCGCATTCGCCCTAACGGCTGCCGAATCATCTATTAAGCAACCGCTGGAGTTGAAGTAGATATGGTGGAGTGCGGTGTCACCTATTCCGTCCGGAGCCCGCCCATTATCTGGGAGCTCAGTCCCATAAAGATACCAGATCATTTCGGAAGTAATCCACTGCTTAACGTCCGACGTAAGCCAATCCAGCGCATGCTCAGCTATCCAGTCATGCGTCCCATAATTCGGGTTAAGTGGATCTGAACTGTAGCCACCGTTGCTCCATGCATAGCATGAAGCCACAAAGCAGGGCAGCGTGAGCAGATACAGCGCCACAATAAAGCAGCTTTTCCCGGTCATTTCGCGTACACTTTAAATTTGCTATTTTAAAACTTAAAAATAGCATCCATCGCCAATAAATAACATTCTATGTATGTTATGATTAGATTATCCGCTTATGTCTTAGCGCTTAAAGGGTTTCTAGACGGCTTTCAGGGGCAGCGGAAACCCCTCATTATAGGCATGTTTAAACATGCGTTACATTTGCGCCTCAATCATCTATGCCGGTAGGGGGCTATATTTCTCCGCTTTTCTACTGCGTTGTTTTATGCATGAATCTTCCTTTCCGGTCTATTACCCCGTTATTCCTTCAACTTCTCTTCTGCCCTTCTCTAGCTCTTCAGTTTGCTCCGCATCTTCCTTCAGTAATAATGCTTGAAACTCTCCGAAGTGTGTTTTCTCTTCCCTTGCTACTTCTAGCAGAACCTTTCTAATGTTTTCATTGTCTGTTGCAGATGCCAGCTGCTCGTATAGGTTTATGGCGTCTAACTCGGCTATTATTGCCACCCTCAATATTTCTCGATCTAAAAGATTCTTCTTAACATTCTCAATTTTTATCGGTATTTGAGACATCATTTTATATTCACATCCAATACTGCCTTATGCTTAGGGAGCATATTAACTTTTGTGAAAAATGCCCTTTCAACTTCATGATGGCATGAGCGAAAAATTTTTCGAGAATTATTTATACGCCTGTTTTTCTCTCAACAACCTTCTCCGTCCAGTTTCCATATTTTATCCAAAGAAGGGCTAATGCGCCGCCTATAATATTGCTTAATGAGATTGCCAGCCAAGCTCCAATGGAGCCCATTCTAAAATTGAACGCAAGCACATAGCCTAATGCAACCCTAATGCCCCAGAGCCTAAAAACGCCGACGGTTGTTGGAAAAACCGTATGCCCAGACCCTCTGCCGGTTGACATGCCGACCATAAATAATCCGAAAAATGGGAGGGTGGGTACAAGGATCTGAAGGAAACGGTCGGTTTCAGCCATTATTTCCGGGTCATCCGCGAAGACGTCAACTAGGCTGAACCTGATGGGGTAAACGATGCATCCGCCGATGGCTACTAGGGTGAAAAGTAGAAGGGCAGATTTATAAGCAACCTCCTTAGCCCTCCTATAATTTTCCGCACCTATATTTTGCCCAACCATTATGGCTGTAGCGCCGCTTAAACCCCAAAGCACAGCGTCCACAATGTCCATTATGAGAAAACCTATGGCATAAGCGGTGGCCACCGTTACGCCGAACTGATTAATAATCCAAAGTTGAAATAGAAAGGCAAAGCCGTTTGTTACGCCGAGCGCCAACACGGGTAAACCTATACGCATAACCAGGGCGATCCACTTGAAATCTATATCTTTAGTGAAGAACACCCTTAGCTCAGGATAATACTTCTTAAGCATGTAGGCTAATGCGCCAGCCGATATCATTTTACCCATAACGTCAGTAATAGCGGCGCCGACAACCCCAAGCCTTGGGAAGGGCCCTAAACCAAGCACTAGGAAAGGATCTAACAGTATGTTTAGGCTGACGGCTATAGTGTTAACTATCGCCGGCCTCCTCGTATCCCCTATGCTCTGAAGAAGCGTTGTGAATATGAGGGATATATAATTTAGAAATATATCGAAGGATATTACCCCTGAATATTTCATAACATCCTCGAAGATCTCCGGGGGAGTAGATATGATTACAGCGAATATTAGCCCCCTAAGCGTCAGAAGTGTAACGCATAAAACGGCTCCGCAAAAGAAAGATAATGTGAAAAATCTTGAGGCGGAAAGGCTGGCCTCCCTATAGGCTTTACCCCCAATATATTGAGAGACAACGCTGAGGCTTGCAGCGGTTAACGCCATCACAAGCGCTTGAAAAAGCATTATAACAGGCCACGTCTGCCTTGGAACAGCCACCGTTGTCCCACCGTAAAGGCTTAGCCAATATGCGTCGGCCACGTTATAGGCTACAACCGTAAGCTGATTTATAAGCGGGGGGACACCTAACCATATAAGCGTTCTGATAATCGGTCCATTAACAATTCTATCCCTATACTTGCCTAATGAGCGGCTATCCGGAGGCTCCTCAAAATCCTCAGACATATATTGCGTTAAAGAAGCATGTTCACTTAAAAGGTTTTCTATAATGACGCCCTCCATTTTTCAACTTGAATGGAAGATGTTCAAAAAATTTTTATCTGGGACCGTTAAATATTATGCTTCGCTCATGCGGATAGAGGAATAAATCAATTGGCTCAAATGCGGACTGATGGAAATGGGCATAGATGTAATAGCGCTTATTGCTGCGCCGATAGTAAGCATCCTCACTCAAATATTCTCCGCCTTCGTAGCCTACCGCATATTCCATGGGCGAAGAGACCATGGAAGAATGTTTAAATTTTCAATTTTAATTAAAGAGTGCGCCGTGACATATTTAAACAGGCAGTTCTTCTCAGTCTCAATTTTCAGCGTGATCCTAGCCGTAATTATAGGCTTAATCTTCGGATTATTCACCGCCCTAACATTCTCTGTTGGATCCATCTTCTCAGCCCTTTCAGCGTATATAGGCACAGTGATCGCGGTTAACACAAATTTCAGAACCGCAAAGAACGTTAAGCATGGGATTCATAAAGCTTTTCAAACAGCCTTTCAGGGAGGTACAGCGATAGGCCTCATACTGACCGGTTTTGGAATACTTGTTGTCAGCGGACTGCATGCTTTGTTCTTCAGCATGGGATATGATGACCCATCAATGCTTATAGGTTTAGGTTTCGGCGCAAGCCTAGTGGGCTTATTTGCACGTGTAGGCGGGGGAATATACACTAAAGCCGCTGATATAAGTGCAGATCTTGTTGGGAAGGTTGAGGTTGGGCTGAGCGAGGATGACCCCCGTAATCCCGCAGTAATAGCTGACCAGGTTGGGGATAACGTCGGCGACATTGCAGGCACAGGATCAGATGTCTTCCAGTCTTATGTCTGCACATTGATTGCAGCGATGATTCTCGGCGCCTCAATATATGGAAGCAACGGCATAGCATATCCATTGCTTGTTTTAGGCTCAGGCTTAATATCTTCAATGATAGGTTCATTCTTTATAAGGATTAAAAGCATAAATGTTAAGCGACTAGTAAATGCTGGAATGTATTTTTCGGCAGCTCTCACAGCGTTAGCTTCAGCCATACTTTCATGGATAATCTTTAACGGTCTAAACGCCTTCTACATTGTTTTAACGGGCATAATTGCGGTGGTGCTGCTGGCCTATGTGACTGAATATTACACTTCACCAATGAAAAAGCCGGTTGATAGCATAGTGAAGGCATCCGAGACCGGTCCAGCCCTCAATGTGCTGTCTGGGCTTACTGTTGGCTTAGAAGGCACAGCCATACCGACAATAATATTTTTAGCAACAATTCTGTTGGCATATCGCTTCGAAGGATTATATGGAATAACGCTTGCAGCAGTGGGTTTTCTTTCAATAAACGCAACATTAATCTCAATGGCTTCTTACGGTCCAATAGTTGATAACGCTAATGGGCTAATAGCAATGTCAGGGGCTGATCCTGAATCACGCAGGATAATGGACAGCCTTGATGCTGTTGGCAACATGACGAAGGCTGTATGCAAAGTCTATGCTGTTGGAACATCGGTTCTAGCCCAGGTAGCCCTATTCTCAGCATACCTGAACGCCGCATGTCTCAAGACGCTTGACATATCTAACCCCTTGACAATTGCTGGCATGCTCATCGGCGGAACGCTCACTTTCCTCCTATGCTCACTAATTATAAGGGCGGTGGGCAGAGCCGCTTACGCAATGATCGGGGAGATACATGAGCAGTTTAGGATGGGTCAAAAAATAAGCGTAACGCCCAATTACGCTAGATGCATCGACATAAGCACGAAAGCAGCCATAAAGAACATGTTCTATCCAGCCGCCCTTTCAGTTGCTGTGCCCTTCACCGTGGGATTACTGCTCGGCCCGGAAGCCATGGGTGGACTAATAGCTGGAAACCTAGTTACGGTTTTACCTATGGCTCTGCTCATGTGCATAAGCGGCGCAGCATGGGACAATGCTAAAAAATCTGTTGAAGCCAGCAGCCCATCCTATAAGGGGAGCATGCTTCACGCTGCAGCAGTCATAGGCGATACAATTGGAGACCCATTGAAGGACGCCGCTGGCCCATCGCTGGACATATTCATCAACCTCATTGGGATGGCCGCGCTGATATATGCAACCCACATGCTCGCCGCGAAATGAAGGGGCAATGTGACGCTTAAAAATATTGGGAGGAAACCCATAATTATTGATTGATCTCATTAAAAGAGGCTACTAGGGCGCTTCTTTCATGGAAAGAAAATTTTAGGTGCAGACGCGAAATATATAAATTTAGGTTTATCCTAAATTAGGTTGAACCTAACTTCATGGAGGTTTAATATATATCCAGCAGGTTAACTGAGAGGGAAGCGGAGTATCTAAAGGTCGTGTTCAATCTGCTCTCTAATAGGGACGCTGTTGGAAGCCTTGAAGTGGCAAACGCCCTCGGCGTTTCATGCGCTACTGCAAGTGAAACTCTTAGGAAACTCTGTGAGAAGGGTATGCTTAGGAGGAAACCCTGGAGGGGGGTGAGCCTATCGGAGCGAGGGATCATTGAGGTGAACAGGATATTGAGAAACCATAGGGTTTTCGAAACATACGCCTATGAGGTTCTCTCAGTCAGCTTGGAAGAGGCATGTAAATGCGCAAGCAGGGTTGAGCTTTATCTTCCGGAGAAGATCGTTGATTCCATGTGCAAGATCCTCGGTCATCCAAAAAGGTGTCCGCATAACAACTGCATCCCGGAGGGGGTTTCATGCTGCCCAGAAAAATAATCTGCCTCATAATGCTCATCGCCTCCCCGCTGGTTTATAACCCACTCATAATCTTTGCCAAGCAGGATGATGAGCGGATTAAGGTGATAGTTACGGTTGAAATTCTTAAGTCAATAGTGTCCCCAATAGTTAATGGCGCTGGAGAAGTCAGCTCGATTGTTTCCGGTGGATCTGACCCGCATAATTTTATGCTTACGCCAAGCACTATTAAAGAAGCTCAGGAATCCGACCTAATAGTTATAACTGGACATATGATGTGGGAGAAAGATCTTGTTAAAAGGGTTGCCGGAGAGAGAAAAGTTCCGGAAGAATCTATCTCGCTGAATCTCCTGGATTTAGAGGGCATCAAACTGCTCAATCTTAATGGGGAGAGAAATATTCACGGCTTCTGGCTTCTCCCAGATAACGCGCTTACAATAGCTGAAGCCATAAGAAACAAGGTTTTAGAAATTAAGCCAGGCTTATCCCGGAAAATTCAGGAGAACTTTTTTCTCTTCGAGAGAGATATCTATGTCCTTAAGAGATTTCTCAGCGAGCTCTCTGAGAAGCATGGTTTAACCAATAGAAGCGTCGTAATAGGCTTCTACGCTGAGCATTATATTGCTGAAGCAATGGGTTTGAAGGTGGAAGCCACGCTTATAGGCGAAGGGGAATATATGCGCCCAGAATCCTTAAGAATCATCTACGATGGATTCAGAACTGGAAGATTCTCCTGCATGATTGTTTCTGAAAACGCGATTTTAATGGAGAATGTTCAAAGCGCCGTTAAAGAGATCTCTGAGGAGACAGGATGCCCAATAGCTTACGTTATCGCTGTCTCATCAGGAGCCCTAGAAAAATATGATGCAATAATGTATTATAATGCCGGGCAAGTCCACGGCGCCCTACTTTCAGGAGGTAAACCTTTAAACAGCGGATTTAACATCTACCTTTTCGCCGCGCTAATCTTCCTAATCATAATTGTTTTTGAAACAATATTGCTGGTTAAGGGGCGGAGCAAGCTATGAGCATAGTCTCTGTAAGAAATATTTCAGTTAGGCTCGGCGACCAAATAGTGCTTGAGAACGTTAGCTTCAGCGTTGATGAGCCATCCTTAATATTGATTGTTGGACCAAACGGCGCTGGGAAAACAACTTTACTGAAGGTTCTGCTAGGATTAGTCAAGCCGTTTAAAGGTGAAGCGGAGGTTCTCGGATTAAATCCATTCAGGGATGGGGAGAAGGTTAGAAGGCTGATAGGGTATGTTCCCCAAAAAGATAAGATTTCATACGAAATCCCGCTGACAGTAGGCGAGGTTGTCTTAATGGGGGTGCTGCTTAGAAAAAGATTCCCAAGATCAATTTCAAGAGAAGATGTTGAGTACGCCAGGAAATCATTAGCCTATATGGGTATGGAGGATAAGTGGAAATCAATATTCAGCGAGTTAAGCGGTGGACAGCAAAGGAGGGTTCTAATAGCCAGAGCGCTCTCATCAGATCCAAACCTTCTACTTCTGGATGAAGTTTTCGCCGGATTAGACCTTGAAAGCCAGGAGAACCTGCTTAGCATCCTTAAAATGCTTAAGGAGAATAGGAGGACAATAATAATTGTTGAGCATGAGCTTGACCCAGTTCTTGACTTAGCCGATAAAATATTGGTCTTAAACAGAAGCATATGCGTTTACGGGGAGCCGCATGAGGTTTTAAGCGAAGACAAGCTTAAACCCATCTACCCATGCCTGAAAACAATCGAGAAAGAGGGGAGACAACTGATCATTTTAGGTGATAAACATGCTTGACCCATTCATTTTAAGAGCCGTTTTGGGCTTATTGTTCGCTTCACTCTCAGTACCAATATCGGTAATAATGCTTTTAAGAGGATCACTATATATAACCCCTGAGATATCGCATGCTGCGCTGGGGGGAGCAGCCCTAGGCGTTTTAATACAAACATTCATTTCAAGCACATTCGATCCATTCCCGCTGGTCATAGTCTTCTGCCTGGCAACATCAATCCTAGTCTCATACATGGGGAAAAGCGGACAGCAATCCCTAGGGATGATGCTGAGCGTATCGCTGGCTATAAGCGTAACAATATATGCTGTTGTAAGAAGCTATCTTCCAGCGGATAAAAGGGTCCTCGTCGACGGATACTTAATAAGCGATCTGCTGCTGCTATCCGAAGCCAATCTGCTAAGCTTAGCGGTGGTCTCGGCATCCGCAGCCGTAGCCACAGTAATATTCTACAGGGAGTTCATTTACGTATGCTTCGATATGGAAACAGCTGAAGCGCTTGGGCTTAAGGCTGAACTGTATGATTTACTAATCTTCTCGGTTTCAGCCGTAACAGTTGCAGTAGCCGCCAGAGCGCTCGGGGTATTATTATCCGTCACGCTCCTCATAATTCCAGCAGCAGCCTCAAGACTTATAACACGAAACATAAGCAGAATGCTCACGGCATCCTTCATAATAGCAGTTTCATCCGGACTTGCGGGAATAATTCTATCCATAAACCTCAACATTCCCACAAGCGGCGCAATAGCGCTTGTATCAATAGTGCTCTTCACAGCTATATACGTCCATAAAGCCCTCAAAACATCGTAATTACTCATTACCTTTATCTTCTCTAATTTCGCCGCTTCACACTTGCGCGAACGGGTTAATGTATGCTTGCGACGCGCATTTTAAGTCTTAAATTTTGAGTTTTTGCAGGTCTATTCGTTTTAGCCCTTTTATAGCGTCATATTTTTTGTCGGTTGATATTATAATATGATCCGGTACGTTGGCGCTTAGGGCTGTGGCCGCGTATATGGCGTCGAATATGGACGTTATTCCATAAGTGTCCATGATGCTTAATGCGGCGAGATATATGGCGTAATCTGGCATGATAAAAGTTAAGTTTTTAATTGCGGCTATTCTCGCCTCATTCGCCATGATTGTTTGCAGATGCGCATAATCAGAGAATACATGGTACAGCTCATGGAAGATTTCTGTTGAAGCTTAAACCGGACTTATCTGACCTTTCTCTACGGCTTCTATTATTGCAGTTGCTGTTTCTTCAGCCAGCCCTCCCTTTTCAAATAGGCGATGAATATGTCGGATTCCAGAAGCAAAAACTTTCACCTAGTCTTGCTCACAGCTTTTCAATTTCAGTGCCGTTTCTTCCTTAACTTTTTCCTCAGCCCTTCTCTTCAATGGTTTTATGGTATTCCATCGTTGCCTTTCTTGTATTGAATCCTTAACGTCTATTTCAATTACCTTTTCCGGAACAGGGATCAACAGGAGAAATGCGCCGTAAGGCACGATGATGATGACTTTATCCGCCTTAAACGGTATCTCTTTAGGAATATATACTCCTTTGCGAGTCAACTTTTACCAGAGCCATTTTCTATTACCACTTTAATTTTTGGAAAATTTAACTTTATGAATTCTCACCAATCTTTCAAAAATTCTAGAAGCCTTAAGACTCTGAGGCTATTATACAGGATGCAGGGGCCTCATGCCTAGAATATGCTCCACAGTCTAGCTGCTGGACTGGCTGTCCGCGTATCCCTCGAAGGCATATGGTCCAAGTAAATAATTCGTAAATGTGCATGATTAATCCGCGAAGTAGCCAAGATAGTAAAGCGGAAAAATGACGTGAAAAGGTAAGGTGAAAATATGGGGTCAAACCGAAATCCGCTGCGGAAAAGGAAGGGATTTGAACCCGAAAAGGTGGCGCCGGGTGTGGGATTTGAACCCACGAGGCCCATACGGGCCACAGACTTAGCAGGCCTGCCCCCTACCAGGCTAGGGTAACCCGGCTATGATTTTTACTGACCCGGCACATTTTAACCTTTTCGCTTCACTTACGCTTTCTGAAGAACATTAACCCGTCCTTTTCGCATACATATTCGAAGCCAACCTCCAGTAACGCTTTGATCTCCTCGGGTTTTGAGGCGACTTTAACATGGTACTCCTGCGCGGTTTCATCTCCGAAGATTGCTCTCTCAAGGTTTATGTATATCTCTGTGTTCTCTATTTTCTTATGCCCGAGTAGGTTCTTAACGTATAATATATCCTTGGTTTTATGGTATTCCATGGTTGCCTTCCAATGCCTAATCGTGTGGAACCCTATGCGTAGCAAACGTGGGTTCTGAAGTTTATGGGCTAGGCGCTTCTTCGTTGTTATGAAGGTGTTTTTGAGGCTTGCCAAAGATTTATTTGGGAAAACTTTTTCGCCGCGTCTTGGGATGCTGTTAAGCATTTCAATGAGTTTGCCGCTTACCCGCCATATGCGTGGGTTGCTTCCCTTCTCAGGCTCATTAAGTATTATTATGCGCCTTTCAAAGTCTATATCCGTCCACTTCAGCCTAAAGGCTTCACCAGCCCTCATAGCTGTTTCTTTAATCAGCTGGAGGAAACAGGCCAGATACCTGTTTGAGCCAGCTATTAACGCATCTATCTCCGACTCCATGGGAATAAAGCCTGGAAGCTTTATGTCAACCTTACATTTAGGTTTGTCCCATGAAAGACCTAGAAACCCTAAAAACTTGGTGTAACTGTTTATCACGTTTCTCCGCCTATTTTGGCTCCAACTTTTCTCTTTAGCCAAAACCTCTTTGACGCTTTCAGGATCCAGAAGGTTGGCTCCTCTATTTATTAAGGCTCTTAAACATGAACGGTAGCCATCAACTGTTTCGGAAGAAAGCCCCTGCTTACTAGCCCACCAAAGAAACTCTACGATTTTCCCTTTAATAGTCGCTGGATCAGCCTCCGTGGCTCCCGCAGCCCGCTTCTCCGCATCAGCCTTCTCCTCCATTAGGACCCTCACGGTCCCAGCCGAGTTTTTCGCCCCGCCTTCCGGGGCGCATACTC